>Ga0247609_10001196_pt1 | contig 32015 bp, 22 predicted proteins | sample 172DNAGHGlowgp2_FD_193487 | JGI IMG/M metagenome (GOLD analysis project Ga0247609, IMG submission 193487) | Sheep rumen microbial communities from Palmerston North, Manawatu-Wanganui, New Zealand - 1728 DNA GHGlow gp2 | ecosystem: Host-associated > Mammals > Digestive system > Stomach > Rumen ... | reverse complement strand
CAAGGACGTCCCATTTTCTTTTTCAGCAACAGCTCTTTGAGTTTCGCCCATTCCTCATCTGTTAATTCATATGCCATTTTGTTTCACCCGAAATATATTTTATCACTTTTTGTCCACAGTTCCTAGCGGTTGACCAAGAAATTGAATACGGCGTCCATGATTTTTTCCTCCCAAATGTAATTGTCACTGAAGATGCCGTGACTGCGCGGGTCGTCGTCTTCGGCAAATGCCTCGCCGTTAAGCATGTAAACGAAGCCATCGCGGGTGTTCGGTCTGAAAAAAATGCCTGACAGCAAACCGTAGGCCGCGCCCGTGTGACCGAGCAAATCGACTTCGTGAGCGCGGCAAACACGTGCCCGACTCGTGCCGTCGACGCGGTAAGTGCCCAATCCGTAGTTGAGAATGACTCCGCCGTAAGGACGACCGTTGTGACTGCGCGGATTGTAAATCCAATGCGATCGAAAAATTTCGTCCAAAGATTCGCGGCTCAAAACGCGACGCCCGCGATACACGCCGCCGTTGATTATCATTTCCAAGGCATGGGCGAGCTCCTCAAAGGAAATGCGCAAACCACCCTGAGGCGAAAAAATCGTTGCATTCGTCCCGACGCGGTAACCAGTTAAACTGAACTCGTCTTGAAATTCGGGCGCGTAGGGATTTTGCAGGCGAACGGTATCCTTCGGCGGCTGAACGCCGTTGAAGTCGTCAACTTGCCCGAACCACGCGCCGCGATCATTCCACTGACCTAGCGCATTTTTCTTTTGGTAAATCGTTCCGAGCATTTCAAATTCCGACGGCTCCAAGTTGGCGGGCAGGTAATCGGCCTTAATGTCGAGTTGTCGAAAGAGATTGTCCCTCTGGTACAAGTCGAAGCGTCGTCCCGTCGCGACTTCGATAATCGTGCCCAAAAGCCCGTAGTTCAAGTTGCTGTAGGTGAAGTAACGACCGACGGGTTCTTCGGGCGGCGCGAAGTGAGCTCCGTCTTCCCAAAACTTTCCGTGCGGCGAAAAAAATTCGGCGACACTGTCTTTAGGCGGTATACTATAAATTTTGCCGTCGCGCAGGGACGACGTGTGGTTTGCCAGCATTCGCAGAGTAATTTTCTCATGCGGGTAGGCGGGGTTGCGCAAAGGGAAATTCAAGTAATCGCCTGCGTCGTCGTTCAAAGAAAGTTGCCCGCGTTCGACGAGTTGCATGAGAGCGAAGACCGTGAACATCTTTGAGACCGACGCCGCCCTAAAACGAGTGTCGCGCGTCACGGGCTTATTTTTTTTTCCCAAGACGCGGGAGCCCAAAAAACGCGAAAAAATTTCCCTGCCGTCCTTGAAAACGACGACGCCGAGCCCCGGCACTGTAAAGCCGTCGTCGCCGATTAAAGCCGCCAATGCCGTATTCAAATCGAAAGCCATTTCACATTTTCCCCATTCAGCTTGACAATTACTTTTTCAGGTTGTTATCATAACAGAAACATTGATTGAAAGGAAGTGAGCCCCTTGGAAGGATTTTGCATTTCGGAAATCGACGACAAAATTTTTTCGAGAATAGCGGGCAAATCTTACAAGGTGAACTGCGCGTTGCCGCTTGGCGATTTGCGTTACCTTGAGCTCTTGCACAAAAATTTGAACGGGGAAACTCTGCGCGGCGAGATGATTTGCAACGTCGCCATTGCGGCGGATGTTTTGGAGATATTCGAGAGGCTCTACGTTGCGAGCTACCCGATTGAAAGGGTTCGGCTGATTGACGAATACGACGCCGACGACGAGCTGTCAATGCGCGACAATAATTCGTCATGCTTCAACTTCCGGGTCGTGTCGTTCACAAATCGAATTTCGCGGCACGGCTACGGGCTGGCGGTCGACATCAATCCGCTTTACAACCCGTACATCAAGACCGTCGACGGGAAAAAGATTATCGCGCCGGACAATTCCGCTGACTACGAAGACCGCGCCAAAAATTTCCCCTACAAGATAACGACGGACGACTTGTGTTGTCGGCTGTTCCGCGCGAAGAATTTTTTATGGGGCGGAGACTGCTGGGACGACGAAAAGGACTATCAGCATTTCTTTATCCCCGAAGAAGGAGACTGACCATGAAAAAAATTTTTGCGTTGCTGATGATTTGCGCACTTGCGTTGGTGACGGGTTGCGGGGGCGGAGGATCCGACTCGTCGACGAGCAAGCTGAGCGTCATGCTCGATTCAAACGTCGTATCGCTCGACAGCGCACAGTGTACCGATTCGGCGTCTTTTGAAGTGATTGCCGATTGTATTGACGGGTTGATGCAACTGGACGCCGACGGCAAACCGATACCTGCCATAGCAGAAAGTTTCGACGTGTCGGCGGACGGCAAGACTTACACGTTCCATCTGCGCGACGCGAAGTGGGCGAACGGCGACGCCGTGACTGCCGAGGACTTCGTCTTTGCGTGGCGGCGGCACTGCCAAAAGGCCGAGGAATACGCCTACATCATGGGCAATACGGTGGCTTGCGTGAAAAACGCCGACGCCGTCATTAAGGGAGCCGACCCGACGACCTTGGGTGTGAGTGCGCCCGATCCGAAGACGTTCGTCGTTGAGCTGGACGCGCCCGTTTCGTTCTTTCCGTCGCTTATGGCATTCCCGACATTTTACCCAATCAATGAAAAATTTTACAACGGGCTCGACGCGGGCACATACGGCACGACGCCCGAAACGTTTCTGTCCAACGGCGCGTTCGTGCTGAGCGATTACTTGCCCGGTGCCGCCAACATTCAGCTGAAAAAGAACGACGGTTATTGGAACGCCGCGCAGGTTACGCTCGACGAGTGGCAATATCAAGTTGTCACTTCGTCCGACAACGCTCTGACCGCTTTCAAGAACGGAACGCTTAACGTCGCCAATATCGGCGGCAGTCAAGTCGAACACGTTCAAGCCGACACCGCGCTTGTCAAAGATTTGCACAGCATACCTTCGGGATCGTTGAGCTATCTGTCGTTCAATCAAGACGCGAAAAATCATCATGCGGGCGCGCTCTCCAATGCCAATCTGCGCTTGGCGATTTCAAACGCGATAGACCGCGAATCACTGACGAACAACTTCGTTGCAAACGGCTCTAAGGCGACATACACGGCGGTCCCGATACATTTCGCGCCCAATGCCAAGACGGGCAAATACTTCGCCGAGAATCAGCAGCAGTTCGCCGAATACGTCGGCTTCAACGTCGACAAGGCGCGGGACTTGCTGAACACGGCAAAAGCGGAGCTTGGCAGAGACAGCTTTGAACTTGAGCTGATCTACGCCAACGACGCGGGCAACACGATGGTGAAAGTGGCGCAGGCAATCAAGTCGCAGGTCGAAGACAATTTACCGGGTGTCGTGCTGAAATTGCAACCCATGCCCAAAGCTGAATACTTCGACAAGATGACGACGAACAGCTACGACATTGCTTTGACGAATTGGGTGCCCGATTACGACGACCCGATGACTTTTTTGACGTTGTGGACGACGACGGGCAGCGAGATTTGCGAACACTGGAGCAACGCCGCCTACGACAAGATAATCGCGGACTGCACGACGGGTGCGCTTGCCGCCGACTACGACGCTCGTTGGCAGGCGATGTACGAAGCGGAAAAGATTTTGCTTGAAAATGCGGTAATCGCGCCGCTCTACACCAACGCCAACTCCATGTTGATTTCTCCGCAGGTCAGCAAGATTGAGTTCCACGTGGCGGGTGTCAATCGCGTCTTCAAATCGGCGGTCGTGAAATGACAAAGTACGTTGCGAAACGAATCCTTATGTCGGTGCTGACGTTGCTCTTGATAACGTTCGTGTTGTTCGTGCTGATTCGGATAGTGCCGGGCAACCCTTTCCCCGTCGAGCGCATGAGTGCCGATATGATTTTGCAGAAGCGGGCGGAGCTGGGACTTGACAAGCCGATATTGGAGCAGTTCGTCAATTACATGACTATGCTTTTGTCGGGGAGCTTCGGGAACGGAACGTCGCTGTACAACGGCGCGCCGATAAAGCCGATATTAATGACGTGTCTTGAGAATTCTTTCAGAATCGGCGTGCTGTCGATATTGTTCGGGACGGCGGTCGGGCTGGCAATCGGAATCACCGCCGCCCTTAATCGCGGCAAGTTTTTGGACGGGCTGTGCACGGTTGTATCAATCTTGGGTGTGTGCATTCCGTCCTATGTTTTCATGATTTTTTTGCAATACTTTCTGTCGTACAAGATACCGCTGTTCCCGTATTTCTTTGATCCGTCGCAATTTCTGTACTCGTCGATAATGCCGTCACTGTCGCTGAGCCTGTTTTCGATTTCGGCGGTGGCGCGATTCACGCGCAACGAAATGATCGAAGTCATGAACAGCGATTACGTCAAGCTTGCCGAGGCGAAGGGGCTTTACGGTTTTGAGCTCATGCGTCGGCACGTGCTTAGAAACGCGCTGATACCGGTGGTGACGGTAATCGCGCCGCTGGTTGTTGACTTACTCACAGGCGCGATGGTTATCGAAAAAATTTACGGCATCAACGGCGTGGGCTCGCTTATGGTCAGTGCGATAGCCGGTGACGGCGTCGATTACAATTACGTCCTTGCGCTGGGCATCATTTTTTCCGCGCTGTATATCGGTGTCATGCTCGTGCTTGACATTCTTTACGGGCTGATTGACCCGCGCATCAGCTTGACGGCAAAGGAGGCGGGTTGATTTGTACACGCCCAAGGGCGACGATTTTGAATTCATAACGGACAGAGACCTGAACGTCGACGAAAATTTTGCTTCGCAAGGCTATTGGAAAGGAGTCGTCATTCACTTCGCCCGCAATCGGCTTGCGGTGGCGGGTGCTGCTATAGTCGGCGTGATAATTGTCTTCGCTCTGTTTGCGCCGATTGTCAGCCCCTACAATTATGACGATATTGTTTCGGTTCAAGTCGAGGAAGGTCGGCAAATCGTTGCGAAGAACTTGGAGCCGCAACTTGGCGCAGACGCCGCGCAGGACAATTTCGCGGACAAGACGTTCGTATTCGGCACAGACGAAATGGGACGCGATTTGTGGACGCGGACTTGGCAAGGCGCGCGGGTTTCGCTGATAATCGCGTTCGTGGCGATTTTCATTGACATGGTAATCGGGACAAGTTACGGCTTGGTGTCGGGCTACTTCGGCGGGCGTATTGACAACGTCATGCAACGATTCATAGAAATTGAGAGCAGCGTTCCGACGCTCGTCATCATATCGATTTTGGCGATTTTCATGGAAAAGGGCATTGGCTTGGTAATTGCGTCGTTGCTGTTGACTGAGTGGATTGGCATGAGCAAGATTGCCCGCGCGGAATGTCTCAAGCTTAAGGAACGCGAATACGTTTTGGCGAGTCGGACGCTGGGTGCGGGGAGTTTTCACATTATCTTTAAACAAATTTTGCCGAACACAATCGGACCGATAATCACGCAGGTGATGTTCACGATACCGGTAGCGATTTTCACGGAGGCGTTTTTGAGTTTCGTAGGCGTCGGAATAGTGTTGCCGCAATGTTCGCTGGGCTCGTTGATAGAAGCAGGTTTCAACAACATAACGGTGTTGCCGTATCAGATTTTGCCGCCGATAACGGTGTTGGCGTTGCTGATGTTGGGTTTCAATTTGGTCGGTGACGGATTCCGCGAGGCGTTGGCTCCGAAGCTTGAAGACATGTAAATTTCATTGACTTTTTACGTGCCGACTGTTTTAATGGCAGTCGACTTTTTTTGTGTTTGATGATTTCAAACGTCGCAGAAAAAATTTTTCTCCTTCAAGCTTGTGTACAACACTTCAATGCATTATCATTTAGTCTACAGAGACATGATTAAAGCTCAGGAGTTGATTTTATATCTTGAACAGCGAAAAACCCTGGAGTGATTTCCAAAATTGCAGAGCCTGCCTCGTTGCAGACTTATTCGCCGAGAAATTATAAATCAATGCGAATTTTCTTTCTGTCAATTCACAGGCGTCATTCACCCAACTACGGTGCGCGGCGCCTTTACTTTTTTGTCTACACCGCCTTTAAGGGGAGGGGATTTTTCCAATGCGACGTTTCTTAACCTTTGTTGTCTTACTGCTGACAGTGACGATTTTTTTGAGCGGTTGCGGCACGCATGATAAAACATTCGGGAAGCATGACGAAGACTATCAACCGGTTCGTTTGGTTATGACGGCCAACGGCACGGACATCGGGATTGAAGTACTCACGGCAAGGCGTTTTTCGGAATTGGTTGCGGAAGCGTCGGGCGGCAACGTACACATCGAATTTTATCCCAATGACGAGATGACCGGCGGCAATACCAACGAGGCAGTTCGTTCGCTGTCCGAGGGCGCGATTGATTTGGGTGCGTACGTTTCGGGCACCATGTCAATGCTTGACCCGCGCTTGGAAGTGGCAACCATTCCCTGGTCGTTCTCAAGCTATCAAGAAGCTCGTCGCATTATTGATGACACGGGCGGTGACTTTTATGCCAAAGTGCTGTCGGATTACGGACTTGTGTACTTGGGCTCTACGCATAACGCAATGCGTCAACTGTCCAACAATCGCAATCCCGTAAGGACGCCCATAGACCTGCGCGGCATGAGAATTCGCGTGTTGGGCGGCGAAGTTTATCGGCGATTTTTTTCGGCACTCGGCGCGGAGCCCGTCCCCTTGGGTTGGAGCGAACTAAACATCGCCATTCGTCAGCATTACATTGAAGGTCAAGAAAACGGTTTTTTTCTCATGCGGTCGGGGCGTCTGGACGAAGTTCAAAAGTACATGACGGTTTGGAATTATCTTTACGAAAATTATCTTTTCGTCGCCAATCGCAAGACTTTTGACAGTCTTGAGCCGAAGACGCAGGCATTGCTTCGTGAGAAAATGCGCGAGGCTTGCGATTGGAGTCGAGACTACTTGGAGGCGGAAGAGAAAAAAATTCGAGAGCAATTTTCCGAGAAGGGGCTTGAAATCATTGACCTCACGCCGGAAGAATTGGCACTCTTTCAAGAACGCGTGCAACCTTTGCGCGAACAGCTCAAGGCGAAATACGGCGAGGAGGCATGTCGCGCTTTCCGCATAGACATGGAAAAACGCTTCGAGGGGGCTGAAGGCAAGTGAAGCAAAAATTTTACCAATTTTGCCTGTCATTGTTCCTGTACTGGTTCGTCGCGTCGTTCGCGCATCACGTCTTGGAGTTTCCCGATAAAGTTGTAAACATTGCCGCGTTCGTGCCGCCCGTGCTGGGACTTATGTGGGGTTTGCCGGCGGCTTTCGGCTCGTATGTCGGCGCGTTGCTTGTCGTGCCCGACCTGCGCCATTTTTTTGCGGCAAGCAACGGAGCCGGCGATTGGATTCTTTACTTCGCGCGAGCTTTTTGGGCATTCTTGGCAGGCTGGTTGCCGTATGTCCTATGGCATAAGCGGATGATTCATTCGGAAAAATATCCGTTTCAGCTCAGCGTCCACACGCTCAAAAAATTTCTTATCGTCATGCTTGCCACGTTTGTCGTGACGTCGGCTTTTCGCGCCGTGCTGGTGACGCGCGAGGAGTTGGAGGCATTGGCGGGTTTGCTCAACCCGGGCAGAGTGGCAACGCCGTTCAACTGCTTTGTCGCGTGTTTCGTGAATGACTTTTTTTTGGCGATATTCGTTGACATTGCGTGGTTTTTCTTGCTGGTGAGTAAAAAATATCGATTCGTTACACCTGTCGGTATTGCGAGTGAGCCGCAGATTGAAAAGGACAAACAGGCGACCAATGAAAATTCTCATGCGTGGCGCATGGCTCTGGGCTTCTACATGTTCTTCCCGGCCGTCCTTCTGTACGTTGATAATTTTCAAATCTACGGGATGGATCGCATCAATACTTGGTTGCCGTTCTTCGCGCATTGCCTCACGATAATTGATGTGTACCTCATCCTCATGCTTTACTTGCTGTTGCGTTACCGGCGTTCGATTATGCTGGAAGTCGTGTTTCTCGTGACGCAGACAGTATTTTTCACGGCAACGGTGTTGGGTTGGAGCAACTCCGTCGCTATGGACGATCTCGTTAAGAGCCACACGAATGAATCACTGCGCGCCATGAGCGTCATTTGTCGCGAGCGGCTTTACCGAACTTTTTTCTGCGTGCGCCAAGCAGTCAACGGCATGAAGTTGCAAGCCTTAAGCTCAATCGAAAGTTACGAACGCCTTGCCAACGATTCGGCGTACAGGGAAGCTTACCTTGCCAAAATGAAGACGGACTTCGGCTTTATTCCCGTGGGCATTGACGGAAGCATTTCCTACTACTTGCGTCTAAAGCCCGAAATCGCGGGCACGAAGGGCGGCTTTTCCATGCAACGTGACGAGGCTCGTTGGGAAGGAGCCCTGTCGCCATTTTCGGAGCGCGAGACGATTGACCTTGCGCCATATTCGCCCGATGATGTTCAAAAAGTCGGCTGGTATTACATTCCCTTGCGGAGCAAGTGCGCCACTTGGATTGAGCCTTACGTTGATGCCGTGAGCGGTTTTTACGTCCTGTCCTACGTCGCGCCGCTCTTTATTGACGGGCAGTTCATTGGCGTCGTCGGCATGGACATTGACTTCAACTTTATCATTCAAGAATTGCGTCGCATGTCGATTTACGATTACGGCTATGTCTACATAATGAATCGCAACAATATCGTTCTGTACCACAGAGACCAACCGCAAGGCGCATTGTTCCAGCCCAATCCCGAATTTCAAGAAATCGAGCTTTACCTGACGAACGGCATGTGGCTGGGTATTGCCATGCCGCTCAGCAGAGTTTACGATGCGCGCAACGAGGTTTTGATGGATTTAATCACGGGGATTGTCATTGTTGCCATGTTGATTTCACTTGTCAGTATTACAATCGCCTCTAAGGCGATAAAGCCTTTGGCGGGTATGACCGAGGCTGCCAAGCGCATTGCTTCCGGCGATCTCAACGTAAAAATTTCTTACGAGTCGGGCAACGAGCTGGGCATATTGGTTCGCAGTATTCGCGAGATGGCTGCCAAACTGGAATTTTATGTTTATCGCGACAAGCTGACGGGGTTGCGCAACGCTGCGGCTTACATGAGCAAAGCAACCGAGCTTGACAACAGGAGCAAACGCGAACCGGACTTGAAATACGGCGTCGTCATCTTTGACGCGAACTTTCTCAAGAAAGTCAATGACAACTACGGTCACGAAGCGGGTAACGAACTGCTTCGGCACGCCGGTAAAGTTATCGATGAAGTTTTCGCCAACAGCTTGACTTATCGCACGGGCGGAGACGAGTTCGCAGCAATACTTGAAGGGCATGACTACGAGAACAGCAAAACGCTCCTACTAATGTTTGACGAAATGGTAGCTAAAGAACATTTCACTGTGGCAGGCGATGCGCTGAACTTGTCGGTGGCGCGCGGGCTTGGCATTTACGAACCGGGCATGGATTTCGCCGTCGTATCGAAAAAAGCCGATGCCGCCATGTACAATCACAAGGCGGCAATCAAAGCGAAATATGGCGAGGAAGTGCGCTGAGCACTCCGCGTAAAGGAAGTGTGAACATCGTGAGAAAGTCAACTAAAAAGCCCCCAAATGACTCAATCAATTTGTTTCATATGATTTCGAATAGTAAGCGGCGTTCGCATCTTGGAGTGGACGTCCATAATTTTTTTGACTCGGACAAGTCTCGGTATTATTGGTGCTTTTGGTAAAATCCGACAAGTGACGGTTATTTTTCCGCCTGACGAAAGTTGCCGCGCGCTTGCGCCTCGTCATACGAAAAAATTCCTCGTCAAATCTTGATTTTGAATTTACCAATACGCTCTAGAAATTAGGAATGAGGAATGATTGCCTTGAACACACCCCGCGACGAATTGCAAGAAATTTTATCGGCGATAAATGCCCGCGATGAGAAAACTTTTCGTGCCCGCGTCGACTTGAAAAATTTTATGGACATCGGTTACGACGAGGCGACCGAATTCCTTGCCGACAACTGCGCCCGCTTCCACGCGCTTTATCCGAAGGATTTGTTTTTCAAGTTCGGTTCGACGATTCTTCGCCTGTACAACGACAAATTTCGCGGAGTGCACCTCGGCTTGATAAGCAAAGTCATCGCTGCTTACTTCGACGGGAGCTTTGCCGAAGCGAAGACTTTTTCGGCGACGCCGATTAAATTTCTTGCCGCCGAACTTGACCGCTTGCTTAAGGCAGTCCGCGCAGATTTCGGCGAAGAAAAAATTTCGGGCGACAAAGCGACGCTTGCCGTCAAAATGGTCGGCGACGACTCAAGTTACGGGCGCATGATCGGCACGCTGAATTTCGTTTTGGAGTTCGCCGGGTGCGGCGACGATTGGCGACTTTACAAAATAAAAAATGTCGAAGAATTGGTTCCGCCAATCCTCGACATTGCAGAAACTTATTGGCCAAGCTCGTGGGATTTGGGCATCAAGCTTTGATTGTCACACTATCAAGCTTTCGCGAATGAAAATCAGATTCTCGCCACGGAACGCGAAGAACCATTTATATTTCGACACCGCCTTGAAGAGTTCGTAGGAGCAACCGCGTTTCATGCGGTCGTGCAATTCAATCGTCAGCACCTTGACTTTCGGAAGCCACTCGTCAACGTCGGGCGCGCCGAACACTTCCTTTTCCGCGCCCTCGATGTCAACCTTGAGTAAATCGATTTCGTCGAAGCCCGATTCGGCAAGGAGCTTGCCAACGGTCGTCGTCCTAAACGCTGCGGAGTCGTCAGCCGTCGTCTCGAACGTCATGAAGCCCGCCACGCCGAAGCCTTTGTCTTCCACGCGAATGAAAGTTTCTTTGTCCCACAGCGCGGACTTGAGTGGGTGAATGTTGTCGTAAAATGCCGTGTTAAACTTCAGCAGCTTGAAATTGTCTCGTTCGGGCTCGACGGAATAAATCTGCGCACCGGGAAATACGTTCGCGAAGTAGACCGCCGCACAGCCGATATTGCCGCCGCAGTCTAGGATCAATTTCGGTTGAAAATCTTTAATTGCCGGCAGTTGATATTCTTGGGTTACAAAAATTGATTGAACAATCGGCTCGTCGAGTTTACGATAAGCAAAAGGCGTCGGGATGCCCGGAATCGAAGTTATGGTTACTTTCGGCGGAATTATTTGATTAGGTGCAACGGGGGGGGGGTTAGTTACAGTCTGATTTTCTGCCATGGTTAAAGCCTCCAATTATTTATTTCTGCCGCAACAGTTTTTATACTTTTTGCCGGAGCCGCAGGGACAAGGGTCGTTGCGGCCTATTTTTTTGCCGTCGGCAGTTTTGGCGCGCTTTTGAGCTTCGGCGGGTGAAGTTTCGTCGCCGTGAGACGCCCGCGCATTTTGCAAGCGGTCTTCAACCTTTGCCTGTTCACGACGGACGGCAGCTTCAGCTTCGCGCGTGTCCTTGGACGTCGGTTCCGGCGGAACTTCGTCGTCTTCAGCGGGCGGCGGAGCCTCGTTCTGCACGACAGCCACGTGATACATCGTCGTAGCGATTTGGTCTTGAATCGCGCCTTCCATTTCCTCGAACATCGCCAACGCTTCGATTTTGTATTCGACAAGCGGCGCGCGTTGCCCGTATGCCCGCAGGTTGATGCCTTCGCGCAACATGTCCATGTGATCAAGGTGTTCCATCCATTTGTTGTCGACGATTCGCAACATGACGACCTTTTCCAGCTCGCGCATGACTTCGGGCGTGAACATCGTTTCGCGCTGTTTGTAGGTGTCTTCCGCCAATTTTTCCAGACGTTCTTTGAGTTCGTCGCGGCTGAGCTTTTCAAGTTCCGACACCGTCAACGCTCCCGGCGGCGCGAAAATTTTTTCGGCGTCCTTGATGAGTTCGTCGAGTTGCCATTCTTCGGGATAAAGCTTTTCGTTGGCGTATTGATTCAGCTCTTGCTTGATTATGTGGTTGACCATGCCGCGTATGTTTTCGCGCAGATTTTCGCCGCGCAGAATTTTTTTGCGTTCACCGTACATTATCTCGCGTTGCTGATTCATAACGTCGTCGTATTCAAGGACGTGCTTGCGTATGTCGAAGTTCCGCGCTTCAACTTTCTTTTGCGCGTGTTCAATCGACTTTGTAATCAGCGTGTGTTCAATCGGCTCGTCTTCCTCCATGCCGAGCTTGTCCATGACTTTGCCGATAGCCTCCGACGCGAACAGACGCATTAAATCATCCTCAAGCGAAATGTAAAACCGCGATTCGCCGGGGTCGCCCTGACGCCCGGAACGCCCGCGCAGCTGATTGTCAATGCGCCGCGATTCGTGCCGCTCCGTGCCGATTATGAACAGCCCGCCCAATTCGGGAACGCCGTCGCCGAGTTTAATGTCGGTGCCGCGCCCTGCCATGTTCGTCGCTATCGTCACGACGCCGCGCTGACCTGCGTCCGCAACGATTTGCGCTTCCTTTTCGTGGAATTTCGCGTTGAGGACGCTGTGGGGTATGCCGCGCTTTTTAAGATAGCCGCTAAGTTCTTCGGACTGCTCAATCGACGTGGTGCCGATTAGGACGGGCTGACCTTTGGCGTGGACTTGCTCAACTTGTGACGTGACGGCGCGATATTTGGCTCGTTTGTTTTTATAAACAACGTCGGGGTGGTCGACGCGGCGCACGGGCTTGTTGGTCGGTATGACGATGACGGGCAGCTTGTAAATCTTAAGAAATTCGTCTTCCTCGGTCTTGGCAGTGCCCGTCATGCCTGCAAGTTTGTCGTACATGCGAAAATAATTTTGGAAAGTTATCGTCGCCAACGTCTGACTTTCGCGCTGAATCTTGACGCCTTCCTTAGCCTCAATCGCCTGGTGCAAGCCGTCGGAGTATCTGCGCCCCGTCATGAGCCGCCCCGTGAATTCGTCGACGATTATGATTTCGTCATTTCGCACGACGTAATCGCGGTCGCGTTTCATGAGAGCCTTTGCACGCAACGCCATGGTAAAGCAGTGGCTGAGTTCGATATTTTCGGGCGCGTAAAGGTTTTGAATGCCGAGGAACTTTTCAATCTTGGGAACGACTTCATCTTTGGGCGCAACGGTCTTTTGCTTTTCGTCAACAGTGTAATCGTCGCCTTCGCGCAGGTTGGCGACGGCTCGCGCCATGACGGCATACATGTCGGTTGACTTCGCGCCGGGGCCGGAGATAATCAGCGGGGTGCGCGCCTCGTCGATAAGGATTGAATCAACCTCGTCGACAATGGCGTAGTGCAACGGACGCTGAACCATTTGCTCTTCGTGAACGACCATGTTGTCGCGCAGGTAGTCGAAGCCGAATTCGTTATTGGTGCCGAACGTCACGTCGCAACCGTATGAGTGCTTGCGTTCGGGGAAGTCCATGTCGTGCAGAATCAAGCCGACGCTCAAGCCGAGGAAGTTGTAAAGCTGTCCCATCCATTCGCTGTCGCGGCGGGCAAGGTAATCGTTGACGGTGACCATGTGGACGCCCTTGCCTTCCAGCGCGTTCAGATACACGGGCAACGTCGCGACCAAGGTTTTGCCTTCGCCGGTTTTCATTTCGGCGATCTTACCTTCGTGAAGACACATGCCGCCCATAAGCTGAACGTCGAAATGGCGCATACCGAGCACGCGACGCGACGCCTCACGACACACCGCAAACGCTTCGGGCAGAATATCCGTCAAGGTTTCGCCGCCTTGCAGTCTGTCGCGAAATTTTTCGGTCATGCCGCTCAATTTGTCGTCCGTGTAGTTTTGAAAGCCCGACTCCAGCGCGTTGATTTTATCGACGGTCTTTTGCAGACGTTTAATTTCCTTGTCGTTGTTGTCGCCCAAAAATCTTTTCAAGAATCCGAACAAAGTTATCACTCCCCAAAAAGTTTTGACAATAATAACAAAAAAAAATCCCTGCCGCAATGGTAGGAACTAGGGGCTGTTGGTAAATTAGATTCGACGGCTTTGATTCGGCGTTTCAATGACTTTTGTGTTTAGGATCTGCTTTCTTTCAGCGGCGAAAGAAAGCAGCAAAGAAAGCCGCCGCTGCGCGCGGGGCGAAGGAACGCAACCCGCGCCGACTGATGATTTAAAGTTGGTGACGCCGACGGTTTTTGCATCACGCAAAAGCGTCGGCGATGGCCGTCCGTCCATGGGCGGCCTCTAATTCGTCCGTGTGCCTCCAAAATACGCGCAGACTTTACCAACAGACCCCGGATTATTTCGTTCGTTCGATAAGGCGTACAACCTGCGCGGCGGTCTCCGAAATGTTTTGAGCGGCAACGGCTTTGTCCATTGCTTCGGCGAGCGTCATCGGCTTGCGGAGGATGGCAAAGGCGGCGTCAAGTCCCGCGTCATCCGAAATGTCCGCGACACTGCCGCCGAGCCCGACTGTCACGATTTTCGGATTAAGTTTTTTTGCGAGCTTCGCCACGCCCGAAGGTGCTTTTCCCTGCGCAGTCCGGAAGTCGAGCCGTCCTTCGCCCGTGATGAGAACGTCAGCCGACTGCAAGTCAGCTGCAATGTCGAGCGCGTCAAGAACCAAGTCGACGCCGGGCACGAGTTCACCGCGCAGATACGCTCTAAACGCGAAACCCAAGCCGCCCGCCGCTCCGTCGCCCGCCACGGATTTTTTGTCGAGCTTAAGGAACGCCGCGCTCAAGTCGCCAAAATTTTTAATCCAGCCGTCCATTGCCGTAACGATTTCGGGCGTCGCGCCTTTCTGCGGAGCGTAGACAGCCGAACAGCCGTCCACGCCCGTCAGCGGATTGGTCACGTCGCAGGCGATTCGGAAGGTACATTCGCGCAGGGCGGGCAGGACGCTTGAATCGTCAATTGCCGTGATTTTTTCCAAGTCGCGCCCGTAAATGCCGACGCCGAATTTGTAGCCCAGAGCCGTCAACATGCCCAGCCCGCAGTCGTTGGTCGCCGAGCCGCCGATACCGATAACGAAGTCGCGACAGCCGTCGTCAATCGCCCGCCGAATCAGTTCGCCGACGCCGTAAGTGGTTGTGTTGAGCGGATTGCGTTTGTCTTCGGGCACGAGCGGAAGTCCCGCCGCGTTAGCCATTTCAATGACGGCAAGCTTTTTGTCGCCGACTTCGCCGAATTCGGCGACGACTTTGCCGCCGAGCGGGTTGGTGACTTTCGCAGACTTCAAAACGCCGCCGAGCCCGTCGACAATCGCGCGACAGGTGCCTTCGCCGCCGTCAGCCAGCGGAAAAATTTTCACGTCCGATTTCGGCGACGCAGATAAAATTCCGTCACGAGCCGCCGCGCCCGCCTCCAAACTTGTCAAAGAGCCTTTCAAGCTGTCAATCGCCACGATGATTTTCATGATTCAACCTCCAAGCGTCCGCTTAACCTGCGCGGCGACTTTACGCATAACATCGGCGGTCTGCACGAGAGCCATGCGGACGAAACCTTCACCGCTTGCGCCGAACGCGCTGCCCGGCGTCACCAAAACGTTTGACCGTTCAAGCAACGTCGCAACAAATTCTTCGGACGTGCCGAAGCCTGCGGGGACGGGTGCCCACACAAACATTGTTGCCTTGGGCTTGTCGATTTGCCAGCCGACTGCGTTGAGCCCGTCAATCAGCGCGTCAATTCGTTCGACGTAAGCCGCGCGGGTCGCGTCGATGACTTCACGGGGGCTTTGCAACGCCGCGATCGCTGCCTTTTGAATTGGCAAGAACAGCCCGTAATCGATGTTGCTTTTGAGGAGCTTGACACGCTTGACGACTTCGCGATTACCGAGACAGAAACCGACGCGCGCGCCTGCCAAGCCGTAAGTTTTCGACAGCGAATTGAACTCAACGCCGACATCCTTCGCACCTTTGAAGCCGAGGAAACTGAAACCCGCCGAGCCGTCGAAAATCAGTTCGCTGTAGGCGTTGTCGTGCAGGACGACAATATCATTGCGCTTTGCGAAGTGAATCAGTCGTTCGTAAAAGTCTGCGGGCGCGACGGCGGTCGTCGGGTTGTTCGGATAGGAGACGACCATGAATTTTGCGCGGGCGGCGATGGCGGCGGGGATTTTGTCGAGTTGAATAACGTAATCGTACTCTTTAAGTTGCGGCATGTAAAAAAGTGTCGAGCCGGCTAATTTTGCTCCGTCGGCGAAAATCGGGTAGCACGGGTCGGGCACCAGCGTCAAGTCGCCGTCGTCAATCAGCGTAAGGGCGATGTGCGACAAACCCTCTTGCGAGCCCCACAGCGAACAGATTTCTGACGCGGGGTCGAGTTCAACGCCGTATCGTCGACGATACCAATCTGCGGCGGCGTCGAGCAGTTCGCGGGTGTCAGTTATGGCGTAGACGTAATTTTCGGGCTTGAGTGCCTCTTGAGCCAAAACCTGCATGACGTGCGCGGGCGGCGGGATATTCGGCGCGCCTATCGACAGGTCGATAATCTCCGCGTCCGTTGAAAGTTTCTGTTGTTTCATTGCGGCGAGCCGGGCGAAAACGCCTTCGCCGAAAAGATTCATGCGCTTTGCAAATTTCAAAGTATCAGCCTCCAATCTGCCAAGGTTATTCGCGCCGCTTGACTGCCTTCCTGCAAAAAAAATCCCCCGACGTTTCAACACGCGGAGGATTTTTGTATTCGGTTCATTGCAAGTTCAAGTACTTGTCGAGCCACGCGGCGACAGCCTCACCGATAATGCGTTTGCCTTCGGCGTCGGGGTGCAAGCCGTCAACCGATAAGCTGTCAATCAAGTTGCCCGCGTCGTCAGTCAGCCGGTCGTTCACGTCGATAAAATTTTCTTGGCTGCGAATCCAATCGCAAATGAAACGCTGATGATCTTGCCAATCGGCGGGCGGCGGGTCAATGAAGTTTACTCTGTCAATCTGCGCGGGATTGAGCGGCGTGGGCGTCAGGAAGACGGGCTTAATGCCGTTGCGTTCGCATTTGTCGCGCAAGGCCTGCAGATTTTCAACCGACTCCCAACCTTGAATATGCGAGCGGTAATCGTTGACGCCCGCCATGATGAACAGGACTTCGGGGCGGAAGGGCAAAACGTCGTTGTCGAAGCGATCAAGCAACTCTGCAGTGGTGTCGCCGCTCCTGCCCAAGTTCTTGACGGGAATGGCGCAATATGTTTCCCAGTTGTAAACGACGGTCGACGGGGGCACGGATATTGAGCCGCCGCCGTGAGTGATGCTGTCGCCCAATGCGCAGAATCGGATTTGGTGCTTGACTTCAAAGCTGTTCGATTCGTTGCGTTCAGACCAGTCGGTAAGCGGCTGATTGTCTTGCGTCAAGGCACGCACTCGCCAAAAATATACGCCCTCGTCAAGCACGGGCTTTTTGTCGTATAAGTCGAAGTCGTCGTCCTGTTGACGCGGCTGCGTGAAATAACGGCGGATAATTTTGCCGTCCTTTATGAGTTCAATTTCGTAATGATCTGCGCCGTTGGTCGGAATCCACGAATACACGGGATAAATCGGCGGGTAAGCCATCTTGTCGAATTCGGTCGTCGTGCGCGGGGCTGTCGGGTTGGTGTCGATGTCGCGAATCGGAATTCTGTTTTGAAGCGTCGCGCCGTCCAACGAAACGGCGTTGACTTGAAATTTCTTTTGCACGTCGTCAATCGGAATTTCAATGCCGTTAGTATATGCGAAGAGCGTCATGCCGTCGATGAAAATTTCGTACTTGACGGCGTTGGGTATGATGTCCCAATGCAGGCGCAGGATATTTTCCTCGCGATGAACGACTTCGGCGGCAATCGCCTGCGCGGACGGCTCGGCGATGTCCTCCAAGTTCACAAATTCAATCGCGGAAGCTTGAGCGTTTTTGTCCTGCGTGAGGTGATTGCTCGGCGCGCGGGCGTCGACGGTTGCGACGGCGGGCTTTTCGGGCGCGAAACCCAAGTTGATAAAGCCCAAGTTGGAAAAGCACAACGCAAGGGCAAGGACAATCGGCAAGGTTTTCAGCATTGCAACTCCTCCCAGCGCATGTACAGTTCGTCGATTTCAGCAAGCTTAGCCTCGTGCGCCGCCGCCAGCTCCGTCAAGCGTTCGGGGGCGACTGCGCCGTTTATCTCGTGCTCCAACATTTTGAGTTCCATTTCCGCCATTTTGATTTGCGCCTCGACTTTGTCGACTGCCTGTTGATTGAATTTGGGCGCGGGCGATTTGCGTTCAACCTGCGCGGCTTTGGGCTTCGGTTCGGGAAGTTTTTGCGCCTCCGCTGCGGCGAATTCTATTATTCGCGTCGCCACTTTGTCAAGCAGGTAGCGGTCGTGCGTGACGATTAAGATTGTCCCGTCGAAATCTTGCAACGCCGCTTCGATTGACTCGCGTGCCGGCAAGTCCAGATGGTTCGTCGGCTCGTCGAGTATCAAAAAATTCGCGCCCGTCAAGATCAATTTCGTCAGCGCGACGCGGGTCTTTTCGCCGCCCGACAAGTCGGCAATGGGCTTTTCGACGACGTTGGCAAACAAATTCAAGCGCGCAAGCTCCGAACGCGCCTGCCCGTCCGTCAATCCGAATTCGTAATTGAGTTCCTCAAGCGGCGTACGATTTGCGTCAAGTTCCTCGTGCCCTTGCGACAGGTAGCCGATTTTGACGCGGTTGCCGATTTTGATTTCGCCGCCGTCGGGTTTGAGCTCGCCGACGATGATTTTCAGCAGGGTTGACTTGCCGACGCCGTTGCGCCCGATTAAGCCGACTTTCTCGCCCTTGAACAGCTCCGCGCCGAAATTTTTGATGATGCCTTTGAAGTTGACGCCGTCCAGAATCAGCACGCGATTAGCGGACTCGGCGGCGTCGTGAAGTTTGATTGCGGCGGTCTCGGCAGTCGGCGGCTTTTCAAGGCGTTCCATGCGGTCAAGCAGAGTTTGACGCCCGCGCGCTTGTTTCGCTTTGACGCCGGCTTTGTTGCGCCGAACGAATTCTTCAAGCTTAGCGATTTCTTCCTGCTGCCGTTCGTAAGCCTTAAGCTCAGCGGCGTGCCGTTCCGCCTTGAGCCGAACAAATTTTTCATAGTTGCCGGGGTAAAGCGTCGCGCGTCCGGCTTCCATGTCCAAAATTTTTTCGACGCAATTTTGCAGGAAGTGGCGGTCGTGCGTGACGGCGATAACCGTGCCGCGATAGTTCTTTACGAAGTCTTCAAGGAATTCAATCGCGTAGATGTCCAGATGATTTGTCGGCTCGTCAAGAATCAAAATGCGCGGCTCGTTTATCAACGCTTTGGCAAGAGAAATTTTCGCCGCCTCGCCGCCGCTGAAGTGATTCGGATTTTTTTCAAGCTCGGATTCGACGAAGCCCAGCCCGTAGAGAATTTTCCGCGCCATGAATTTTTCGCCGCCGTCGATAAGCATTTCGTCGAGGAGCGTGGCGGCGGTAAAGTGCGGCGTCTGTTCGACGAAGCCGATGTCTTCCGCGCGCAAGCCGCTGATCGTGCCCGCGTCGAAGGGTTCCGCGCCCATCATGATTTTCAGCAACGTGGATTTGCCCGCGCCGTTCTTGCCGACGATGCCGACCTTTTCGCCGTCGAATATCCGAAAGCTCACGTCGCGGAAGATAAGCCGTTCGCCGTAATATTTTGTAACGTTGTCGAGTTGAATCATTGCTCAGCCTCTGAAAGTTTTTGTGTCATTGTAGATTAAAAGTTTTTCGTTGGCAAGGGCAACGTTGACGCGTCAGCCGCTTTGAAGATAAATTTTACAGTCGGCGACCAAAGCGTCGTAAAGCGTCATTGCGGCGGCGTGGTTGGCTTGGACAAATTCAATGTTACCGTCCTTTGCCGCGAGCTCAAGTTGCTTTGCCGCTTCAGACAGCTGTTCGCCGCCGATTGACAGCGACGTTGACTTGAGCGCGTGAATCTGAATCGTGTAATTCTTCCAATCCGCCGCGTCGAAAGATTTTTGCAACGCCGTTTGCTTGTCGGCTTTGAGGTTGCAGAACATCTCAAGCATCTCTTTGTACATGTCAGGCATGTCGCCGCTGTATTGCAAGCCCAATTCCGTGTTCAGATATTTAAAGCCTGCCGTTGCGGGTTCTTGAATCTCTGCGACATGTGCGGCGGGTTCGTGAACTTTTTCGGGCGGCAAGTATTGCACCAACATTTTTTCAAGACTTTTGGGTTCGACGGGCTTGCTGAGGTAGTCTGAAAAGCCTTCGCGCAAAAACATTTCCTTCGCGCCGCTTATCGCGTTGGCAGTCAAAGCAATCGTCGGAGCGTCCTTGGATTTGTTTTCGGGCATTGCAAGTGCAAGCTTCAACGTCTGAATGCCGTCAAGCCCCGGCATCATCTGGTCAAGGAAAATCAAATCGTAGTGACGTTCGGCAAGTTTTTTCAGCGCGTCCGTGCCGCTCGCCGCCGTGTCGATTTGCACGTGCGTTTCCTTCAGCAAGCCCGCCACGACAAGCAAATTCATTTCGTTATCGTCGACTACCAAAATGTTCGCGTCGGGCGCAGTGAATGACGGACGATATTTTTCCTGTGCTGCAATCGAGTCTTCGCTGAACGAGCCGATAAGCTCCGTGCCTGTGATCTTTTGGGGAATCGTGACGGCAAACGTCGAGCCTTCGCCGTAAACGCTGTCGACGGTTATCCAACCGTTCATCATCTTGACGAGCCTGTAAGTTATCGCCAAACCGAGCCCGGTGCCTTCGATGTGTTTATTTTTCTTCGCGTCGAAGCGTTGAAAGTCCGTGAACAATTTTTTTCTGTCGGCGTCGTGAATGCCCATGCCCGTATCGGTGACGCTGAGCTTGAGCAAAATTTCTTCGACGGCGCGTTGTTCAAAGTCGACGTTGAACGTGACGAAGCCCGCCTGCGTGTACTTGACGGCGTTGGTAAGCAAATTCACCGCGACTTGACGAATGCGCACGCTGTCGCCGAAAAGCTGATTCGGGATGTTCGGGTTGACGTTCACCGCGAAGGCAAGATTTTTCTGTTCGGCGCGCGGCTTAATCATGTTGACGAGGTTCTTGACGATTTCGGCAAGCGTGTAATTTTCTTCGACGAGTTCCATTTTGCCGCTTTCAATTTTGCTGAAGTCCAGAATATCATTGATAATCGACAGCAGCGATTCGCCCGCGACGGCGACGTTCTGCGAATATTTAATCGTGTCCGGTTCACGGCTCTCGCGCAAAATCATTTCGTTCATGCCGATAATCGCGTTAATGGGCGTGCGAATCTCGTGGCTCATGTTGGCAAGGAACGCGCTCTTGGCTTGGTTGGCTTGGTCTGCCTCCTGCTTTTCGCGCTTGAATTCGTCGGACTGCTTTGCCTTTTCGTTAATCAAAAACAGATAAATACTCGCCACGAGGAACAGCAACAGCATAAGCGTCGTCACGAAGACGATCATTGCGTTGAGTCTGGAGATACTTCCGGCGACGGCGTCCCACGGCACGTAACCGACCATTGCGCAATTCGTTTGCGGCAAGTCCGCGCCGAAGAGAAAATATTTGCCGCGCGCCCCGTCGTAGTAAACGGCGGCGGAACGATTCGTCGTCAAGCGTTCGCGCACAGCCTTGAAGCCGTCGATAATCGTGACGTCCTTGAAAAAAGCTTTGTCAGCCTCGCCGTAGCTTTTGTAGGGCACGATGATTCTGCCGTTGCGCTCCTGAATCAAAAGCCGGCTCGACGAATTGTACTCGGCAAGCCCGAACAAATCGGTCAGCAGATTTTCCGCGTACAGCCGATAAACAATCGCGCAAATCAAGCCGTCCTTTATCACGGGCACGGCGAACAGCAAGCCTTTGCCCGCGCTGTAGTCGACGATGTCATTGCCCTGCGCCGCCATTGGCAAGCGAATGAAATTGTACTTGGACAGCGGCGCGCCGATAACAGCCGTGCCGTTCGGAAAGGTAATGCCGACAATAACGTCCGCTTCGTCCTTTGCCAGCGTCTTCAAGATGTCGTTCCAATCTTCGTGGTCTTGGTGCTTCGACAGATACTCGGCGGCGATGTGCAGTTGCGCAAGCTCCTGCTGAAATCGTTCCTCGGCGACAATCGCCATATCGGAAGTCTGTTGCGCGATTCGCTGTTCCAAAGTCGCGTTCAATATGTATCCGAAACGCTGTTGCATGAGAAACCCGACGACGCTCAGCGCGATTATCAGGCAAAGGATTTGCAACGTGAACTTTCTATTCAACGACTTCAACCCCTTTGACAAGCCAATCGATGTTGCGCAAGAGTTCGCGTTCGCTGATGACTTGATTCTTGCCGCAACGCAACTGCCCGCGGTTGTCGTAAATTTCGTCGCTGAAAATCAGATTGTTGTTGTAAAAAAGTTCATTGTACACGGAATCGAGTACGGAGCGCATTGGCGGCGTAACCGCGTCCGAATACTTGGAAAGAGTGATGACGCCCTGCTTGACGCCGATCCAGTTGTTGCGCAAGGCAAGCAGTTCGCCCTTCAGATATTTTTGCAAGATGTCTTTGTAGTACAAATCCCAATGACAAATGACCGACGTAAGGTAATGTTCGGAATAGCCTTCGAGCAGAGCGTTGTAGCCGATAAAATCCGCGCCGAGTTGTTCGGCAACCTGCGCGGTCGCGTCTTCGTCTTGATGATAAGTCAAAACGTCCGCGCCGTAATTTTCAATCAGCCGTCGTGCGTGAGCCGCCTCCGTCGCTTCGTCCTGCCAAGCACCTGTCCACATGACGAGAACTTTCGCATTGGGGTTGACGCGTTGAACGCCGAGCGCAAAAGAATTTATCCCGCGACAGACTTCCGAATTGTTAACGGCGGCGACGTAGCCTATGACGTTCGATTTTGTGCGCATACCCGCGAGCACGCCGGCAAGGTAACGCCCTTGATACATGCGCGCAAAGCAAGCCGTCATGTTTTTCGCCTGCTCAAGCGTGGTGGTGTTTATGAACGCGACGTTTGAATATTTGTCGATAAGCGGGCGCACTTCCGCCGCGTAGTTGAAGCTGACCAAAAAAATGACGTTCGCGCCCTGCGCAACCAAGTCTTCAACCGCTGCGGGGCATTGTCCGCTGTCTTCCTTGACGTGGTCGCGAACCAAAAGCTCCAAGCCGAATTCGTCGCAAGCAGCCTTTATGCCGTTGTAATGGGACGCGTTCCAGCCCGCCTCGTTGATGTCGCCAAGGATGATGAAACCGATTTTGTCATGCCGACTGCCGTCCGCCGTCGCGTCGAAAGCAAAAGCCAGTACCCAGACTATCGCGGCGACGATACAGCCGCCCAGTCCGAGCAAAATTTTCAGTCGCCTCTTTTCGGATGAAACATTCACAGCCATACACTCCAAGCTACATTTTGTTGCGATTTTATGTATGATTCGCGCCGCCGTCAAGAAACACTTTTCGCCGTCACGAAACACTTTTGGAAAATTTTCGTTGGCAAGGGGACGCGCCGTTTGTTATAATTTATTTGGTGATTGGCATGAAGAAATTTTTAATCGCGCTTCTTGCTGTTGTCGTGACTTTGACGGTGCCCGCGCAGGTTTTGGCGGCGGACGCGTGGGCTGTCGCAGCGGAGGCTCTCGGCGTGTTGGCGGCTTATCAGTCGACACTGCGCGAAATGCTCGCCCTCGGCAACAACGCCAACGCGCAAATGGAAATTCGCAAGCAGGACAGGGAAAAGAACGGCGTCGACAAAAATCCTCGCGATGTTGCGCTTGTCGATTCGATTATGACGCGGCTCGTCAACGGCGGGCAATACGAATTGCGCGCGAACTCTCTGCCGTTCGTTTGGAGCGTCAATGACAGCGAAAAGTTCAACGCCGCCTGCTTCCCGATGAATTATATCAGCGTCAATCGCGGGCTGGTTCGCGGGCTCAACGGCGACGAAAACCAGATCGCCGCCGTCCTTGCCCACGAAATGACTCACGGGCTCGAACAGCACTCGGCGAAAAGCTACGCGCAAGCCGTCGCGCAACAGCTCGGCGCAATGATGGTCGGCATGAACGTTGACGGCAGAAAAGGCGTTGACATTGACTGGAGCAAATTTTCCGCAATGGTCGATTACTCAATCGCGAAAAATATCAGCGTGCCCGTCGAATACGCGGCGGACGAAGGCGGCTTTTACCTCATGACAAGCGCGGGCTTCAATCCCGGCGGCGGCGCGGCTGCCATGAATCGCCTCGGCTACTACGTGCGTTACGAAACGCGTGACTTCCTTGAATTCGACGCGCACGACACGCCGTCCGAACAAACCTTCAGCGACCACCCCGACACCGAAAACCGCGAGGCGAAGCTGTTGGAGATGATGTCGGCTTACGGCGGCGGGCACGTCAAAGTTGTCAAAGAGGGACGCGCTTACAAAGTCTTCGTCGACGGCATTGAACTTTTCTATTCCGTCAACACCGGCGACGACCCCACGAGCGCGGCTGTCAACGCTTACTACTTCGCGGGCGGGCTGTCGAAGGCTTTCCACGATTATGACAACGTTACGGCTTGGAACTTTCGACGCGGCGCGACAAAACAGACCGACTTCCTGACCGACGACTTTGCTTATCGTGAAGTGCGCGCGCTGTCGACGATGTACAACCTTGGCGACAAGATTCAAGCCGCCGTCACGATGGCTTATCGCAACGAGGCTCCCGTCACACGCCAAAAGATTCGCGAAGCTGACGACGCGCGAGTAAAGTTTTGGACGAAGATAAAATCCGACGCCGATGCCGCCAAAGTCAAAGCCGCCGCTCAAATGCGCGCCAACGCCGATGCTTACAACGACCACGGGCAGGGCGAGCTTGCGTTGAAACAAATCGAACGCGCGCTTGCCGCGAAGAATCAAGACAACGTTGCCGAATGTCTGTCGATACGCGGGCGCGCGAAGGCGATTTGCGGCGACTATGACGGTGCGCTTGCCGACACCAATGCCGCTGTCGAACAAGACCCGAAAAATCTTTACAACTTCCTGAATCGCGCCGACGTGCGTCACATGCGCGGCGAACTTGACCTTGCGCTTGAGGACGTTGACCGCGCCCTTGCCGTCGACGAAAAAAATCCCATTGCTTACAAGTTGCAGGGTGACATCTTCGATGAACAGGGCAAGACAGATTTGGCGGAGGCGAGCTATCGCAAGTGCTACGAGCTGTCGAAAAACCCGCGATTGACACCTATAACATATCTTGATAGAATCGACCCCAAGGCGGCCGAAAAAATCCGCAAAGCCGAAGAGGAGGCGAAGAAAAAAGCCGATGATAAAGCTTGAACCGTTTTCAGAAAGAATTTACGTTACGCGCCCCGTCTTCCCGACGATTGAGGAAGTCACGGAAAAATTGCGCGACATTTGGGCGGCAAAGTGGCTTACCAACAACGGCCCCCAACACACCATGCTTGAACACGAGCTGACAGAGGCTTTGAAGGTGCCGTATCTTTCGCTGTTCAACAACGGTACGATTGCGCTTATCGTCGCATGTCAAAGCTTGCGGCTCAGCGGGGAAGTCATAACGACGCCGTTCACCTTCGCCGCGACGCCGCACGTATTGAGTTGGAACAATATCGCGCCGATTTTCTGCGACATTGACCCCGTGACAATGAACATTGACGCCGACAAAATCGAATCGATGATAACGCCGCACACGACCGCGATTTTGGCGGTGCACGTCTTCGGGACGCCTTGCGACGTTGTAAAGATTCAAGAGGTTGCCGACCGCTACGGCTTGCGCGTGATTTACGACGCGGCTCACGCTTTCGGCGTGGAAATCGGCGGGCGCGGTATCGGCACTTTTGGCGATATTTCAATGTTCAGCTTTCACGCGACGAAGCTTTATCACACCGTCGAAGGCGGCGCGCTTACTCACGGCGACGAACACCTTAAGCAACGAATCGACCTGCTGAAAAATTTCGGCATCAAGAACGAAGACGAAGTCGTCATGCCCGGCATCAACGGCAAGCTCAACGAGATAAGCGCGGCTGTCGGCAGAATCATGTTGGGCTACGTCGAAGACGAACGCCGGAAACGAATTCGCTTGCACGAAATTTACAACGAGGAACTTGCCGACGTTGACGGCTTGACGCTAATGCCGCCCTGCGCGCACGACGTTAAGTTGAACTATCAATACTATGTGATTCGCATTGACGAAAAAATTTTCGGGCGTTCGCGCGACTTTGTCTACGACGAGCTGCGCAAGTACAACGTCTTCGCCCGCAAATATTTTCACCCGCTGTGCAGTGAGTTCACGTGCTATCGTCAGCTGAATTCGGCGCACCCCGACAACTTGCCCGTCGCCAACGTCGTGGGTCAACAGGTCTTGAGTATGCCAATGTACGGCGGCTTGTCCGAAGACAACGTTCGCAAAATCTGCGCGATACTCAAAAGCTTTAAGCGTTAAAAATTTTTTTAATCAGACTGTAACAAATCGGCACGGCGGGCGTATAAGGTGCAGAAAGGAAGTGTTCAAGAGTGAACAAAGAACAAATCAAAGCGCAGGCAGAGGCATTGCTCAACGAAAAATTGAGCGATGAGGAACTCGACGGAGTGGCGGGCGGCTCGTTCAGCGAGAATCAGGACATTCTCGTTGCCATGATGGACGTCGACCCCAACGGCACGATGAACCTTTTGAAGGAATGGGACCAGCGCGCCGACGATGCGAAAAACTCCCTGAACAACAAGCTGACCACGCTCATCAACAAGAATTTCGGCAAAGACGGTGTGATTTTCTCCGGCAGTGCTGACAAGGTCGGGAACCTGTACTTCATTGGCGGCAAGCGCGTTTCGCATCAACAATTCATTAGCTTCTTGAACACCACGGCCAGCGTTTCCAGAGGCGGCGACGACTGGTAAAATCGAATTCTGCTCCTTCGTAACGCAAACTCAACAACTCGGAAAAAAAGAGCCTCGGCGCGAACGTCGGGGTTCTTTTTTTATTGGCGCGATTCTGTTAAACTTGCCGCAAAAAATTTTTGGAGTGACGCTCATGAAATGCTTTGTCTGCGGCGGCGATATGCGCCCGTTCATGGAAAAATCTTTCGGCATGGAAAATCTTGACGCCTGCCGGTACGTTCGTTGCGAAAGTTGCGGGCTCGTCGTCGCCGAAACGCTTTACGATATGCCGCGCCAAAATTGGGAGGCTCTCAATCGCGAATGTCACGCCGCCTATCAGCACACCGACGCCCTTGCCGTCGACCCGAATTGGTTGCCGCGTCTGCGCGCTCAAGCCGACGTGCTTAACGACTTGGTTGAACACGGCGTCTTGGACAAATCTGCGCGGGCTGTCGACTACGGCGCGGGTGACGGCAAGCTCGCCGACATGTGCAGCCCGTGGCTGAAAAAATTCGACGCTTACATGGCGCGACCCGGCGAAGGCTATCTTTCGGCGCAGGAAATGACGCTCGCAACTTTCGACTTCGTGATAACGTGTTCGGTCTTTGAACACCTGCTCGGCATTCACGACGTGGAAAAAATCTTCGCGCTGTTGACGGCGGACGGGACTGCCGCCTTGCACACGCTCGTTTGTGAGGAAGTGCCGCGCGACCCGAATTGGTTCTACCTGCAACCCGTGCACGCAACCTTCTGGACGAACGCCGCCATGAAAATTATTTTCCGCCGATACGGTTTCAAGGCGTGTGCTTATCACGTCGGGGCACGGCTCTGGCTCATGTTCCGCGACGTTGAAAAATTTTCGCGACTTGAAGCCTGCGCGGGCGATTGGGTTTTGGCAGATGATTTCGTCGATTATTGGAAAGTGAAACCATACAGAAAATGAACAACGAAATTTTAAACATCCTCTTGCGCGACAAGACGACCGGCAAAAATATTCTTTGGGCGAACGCCGAACACGGCGCAGAAGAGATTCAAGCCGCGCAGATTGATTCGATTGTCCCGCGTTACCTGAAAGACCGCTCTGACCAAAAGCAACGCACTCGCGACCGCGCAGAAATTTTCACGCCGCCCGAAATCTGTGCCATTCAAAACGATTTGATTTGGGAGCCGCGGGAACCGCGTGAGTATTGGACGGATTACGTCGACGCGAAATTTTTGGAAATCACTTGCGGCGAAGCTCCTTACATCGTCAGCCGCTACAACGCCGTCACGGGCGACGCCATCCCGCTCGTCGAACGTCGCGGCTTGCTTGACAGAAAACTTAACGTCGTCAGCAACCACACGGATAACGTAAGCGATTGGCTAAGATGGGCGGGCGTTGCGCTCTGCAGTGTCTACGGTTACGAATTTCAGGGCGATAATCTGTTCCTTGCGCGTCAAAATGTTTTATGGTCGTTCAATGACCATTTCGAGAAACAGTTTCCCAAGGCAAGGTTATCCGATGAAATTTTATGCAGTGTCGCCGAAATTATTTCGTGGAATCTCTGGCAGATGGACGGCAGGACGGACGCAATCCCCTACTACGTGCCGCCGACTGAAAAGCCCAAAAGCAAGCCTAAAACAGATCCGAATCAAGGCACGTTGGATTTGGATATTGAGCCGCCCGCCGAAGCCGAGCCGCCGAATGTCTACTGCCGAATATTGGATTGGCGCACGTGTGAAGTTGTGGAGTTCAAAAGCCTCACGAAAGGAGCGAAGTGATGAAATTTGACGACGCCTGTAAGTACAAGCTGATTTATATTTTTTCAATCCCCGACTCAAGGAAACATCGCGGGCTTTTGAAAATCGGCGACACAACCATAACCACCGACCGCCGCGCAGATTCTTTGCCTCCGAATTGCAACGCTCTGAACGCCGCTGCTCACGAACGAATCAAAGAATACACCAACGAAGCCGGCATTGAATACAAACTTGAATACACCGCGCTCGCCGTCGCCGACAAGCAGTCTTTTCGCGATTATCACGTCCACCGCGTCTTGAAACGATACAAAGCCCACATCAAAGGCTCAACCGGGCGCGAATGGTTCAAACTCGACCTCGACACCGCCATAAACGCTGTCGAAACCGTCAAGCGCAAGCTCGCCGCCATTAAGGACGAAGTGCCCGACAAAATTGATTTCCGACCCGAACAGGAAGAGGCGATTTCGCGCACCGTCAAGCATTTCAACGGCGGCGGCAAAGATTTCCTCTGGAACGCCAAGCCCCGTTTCGGCAAGACGCTTTGTGCCCTCGAAGTTGTCAAGCGCATGAACTTCGCCAAAACGATAATCATCACCCATCGCCCCGTCGTCAACGAAAACTGGTTCAAAGATTTCCCGAAAATTTTTCGCGACAACCCCGTCTTCGATTTTGGCTCCAAGTTCCAAGGCAGGACGCTCAAACAGTTGCTCGCCCGCAAAAAAAATTTCATATACTTCGCCTCAATTCAAGACCTGCGTGGCTCCGAAACCGTCGGCGGCAAAGTCAAAAAGAACTCCGAAATTTTTGACGCGGATTGGGATTTCGTTATCGTCGACGAAGCGCACGAAGGCACCACCACCGACATCGGCAAGAATGTTATCGCGCAACTCGTCAAGCCCGAAACAAAACGCCTCGAATTGAGCGGCACGCCCTTTAACATCCTCGAACGCTACGGCGACAACGTTTTTACGTGGGATTACGTCAGCGAACAACAGGCAAAAGCCGATTGGGACAAAGAACATTTCGGCGACTCAAACCCCTACGCCGACCTGCCGCAAATGCACATCTACACCTACGACCTCGCCAACGCGTTCGGCAATCGCGCTTACGTCGACACCGAAGACAAATTCTTTAACTTCCGCGAATTCTTCCGCGTCGACGACGACGACGAACACTTCGTTCACGAACGCGACGTAAAAAAATTTCTCGACATGCTCGGCATGGAAAGCGACAACAATTATCCCTTTTCACGAGTCGAATTCCGCGAACTGTTCAAGCACACGCTTTGGATCGTCCCCGGCGTCAAGGAAGGCAAAGCACTCAGCGCGCTTATTGCCAAGCATTCTGCCTTTTGCGAAAAGAAAGGTTTTAAAATTGTCAACGTGACGGGCGACGGCGACGACGACAACGACGACGAACCTGCCGACGCTCTCGAAAAAGTTCAACACGCTATCAAAAACTACGAATACACGATAACTATTTCTTGCGGCAAGCTCACAACCGGCGTCACCGTGCCCGAATGGACTGCCGTGCTTTATCTGGCGGGCGGCGGCTCCACTTCCGCTGCAAGTTACCTGCAAACGATTTTCCGCGTGCAAAATCCCGGCGTCATTGACGGCAAGGTAAAGCAAAACTGTTTCGTCTTCGACTTCGCGCCCGACCGTACGCTCCGCATGATTACCGAGGCGGCGACCATCTCTCCGAAGGCGGGCAAGACCAAGGACGGCGACCGCGTTATTCTCGACGAACTGCTGAAATTTTGTCCCGTCATTGCCGTCAGCGGCTCCGAAATGCGCTACCGTGCCGACAATCTCCTGCGCGAACTAAAACGCGCCTGGATTGAACGCGCCGCACGCAACGGCTTTGACGACAACTGCCTTTACAATGATAAACTCCTGCAACTCGACGACCTCGACTGGAAAAAGTTTGAAGACCTCAAAGCCCGTATCGGTTCCGCCTCCAATTCCATTACCGTCAATGCTCAAGGCGTCGACAAGGTAAAGCCCGCCAAAGCCGCCGGCAAAAAATCCAAGTCCGAACGCACGCCCGAACAAATCGAACTCGACAAACGACGCCGCAAACGTCGCAACGCCATTTCAATCCTGCGCCAAATCTCAATCAGGATGCCGTTGCTCATTTACGGCGCGGACGTCCCGCTCGAAAAGAACATCACCATTGACGAATTCGCAAACATTGTCGACGACGCCTCGTGGGAAGAGTTCATGCCAAAGGGCGTCACCAAAGAAATTTTCGCCGACTTCATTCAGTACTACGACCGCGACATTTTCATCGGCACGGGCAACAAAGTCCGCGAACGCGCAAAGGCTTCCGACGACCTCACGCCGACCGAACGCGTCAAGGCAATCGCCGAGCTGTTCGCCACGTTCAAGAACCCCGATAAAGAAACCGTCCTCACCCCGTGGAATGTCGTCAAGCTCCATATTGATTCAGTCTTCGACGAAAAATTTTTCACGCCCGACAAGAAAATCCTCGAAATAAATTCCAAGACCGGCTTGTATCCGCTTTACGTCGCTTATAAAATTTATCGCGCGCGCCTCGGCAAAGTCGACGAAGCCAAAATCCCGCTCGCCGCCACCTTAAAACGCTGGGACAATACCGTCGCAGAAAATATTTTCGTCATTTGCAAGACGCCCATGGCCGTGACGATTACTCGCCGCACGCTTATCGGCTATCGTCGCGCCGTCGCGCACGCACGCCACTTCAATGACCTTATCGACACGCTGAAGACCAAGCCGCAAGATTTTTTCAAGAGCGTCACCAACGCTCAATTCTGGGACAAAGGAGTCGGTACAATGTTTTTCGACGCCGTGGTAGGCAACCCGCCGTATCAAAACGCAACGGCGAACACAAGCGACGAGCCCATTTACAATTACTTCGTTGAAGCCGCGTACACCAAACAATTTCTTGAAGCCGCCTACAACAAAAATTTCACCGATCACGCAAGTTTGATTCATCCTGCGCGGTGTCTGTTCAATGCGGGCAAGACGCCCAAAGAATTTAATCAGCGACTGCTTAACAACGAACACGTCAGGATTGTCAAATATTTTCGCAAGAGCCAAGAAGCCTTCCCGACCTCCGACATAAAGGGCGGCATTGCCATTACCGAATTCGACGCGACCAAAACTTTCAAGCCGATTGGCACGTTCATACCCTTCGACGAATTGCGCGCCATTCATCAAAAAGCTGTTGTCGACAATCCGAACTTTGAGACGCTCAGCGAAATTGTTTATCCGCCCGAAATTTATCACTTCACGAAAAAATTTCACGAAGACAATCCGAACGCCGCCAAGATTTTAAGCGACGGGCACGCCAACGATTTGACGACGAACATTTTTGACAAGCTCCCAAAAATTTTTCTCGACGCCAAGCCCGCCGACGGGCGCGAATACGTTCAAGTTTACGGGCTGTCGAAAATGAACCGCGTATTCAAATGGATTCGCCGCGACTGGATAACCGAACCCCCGTCGTTCGACAAGTTTAAAGTTTTCGTGCCGAAGTCCAACGGCAGTGGTGCATTGGGCGAAGTGGTTAGGGGTTGTTGGTAAATTAAAAGTGAATAACACAAGAAGCAAGTAAAACGAAATTCTCAAAGCAAAGAGCCAATTTGTCGAAGCGCGTGGCAACGTGACGGTAATTCTTGATTCGCTGAAAAAAC
>Ga0247609_10001195_pt1 | contig 32026 bp, 31 predicted proteins | sample 172DNAGHGlowgp2_FD_193487 | JGI IMG/M metagenome (GOLD analysis project Ga0247609, IMG submission 193487) | Sheep rumen microbial communities from Palmerston North, Manawatu-Wanganui, New Zealand - 1728 DNA GHGlow gp2 | ecosystem: Host-associated > Mammals > Digestive system > Stomach > Rumen ... | reverse complement strand
TATAGTCTTTTCATGGCTGCCCTCCTATAATGTTCTTTTCCCAGATGTCACCAATGTTATATTCTTCCAGCCAAGCGTCAAGAGTATCCTTTTCCAATCTGTTGAATACCGTTTGCTGGTTCTCTCTATCAACCACAATAATATCTTCAGGTTCGAAGCAATTAACCAGATTGACAGATTGTGTAGCCAGAATGATCTGCTTCTTCTGGGCAGCGCGACGCACCAATGCTGCGAACTTGTTAATCGCAGTTGGATGTAATCCCAACTCTGGCTCGTCTATAATAATAGTGTCAGGCAAATTAGGTTGCAGGAGCAAAGTGGTTAAAGCAATAAATCGAAGTGTTCCGTCAGAGAAACTGTTTGCGTCTAAATATGCGTCAGAATCCTTCTCTTCCCACTCTAACGAAATCATTCCCTTATTGTTAGGATTCTCACGTAACTTAAAACCTTTGAAATAGGGCGCAATAGATCGTATAACCCCTTCAATTAGTTTAAAACTTTGTGGTTCGTTTTGCTGCAATCTGTATAGATAGGCTGCCAAGTTAGATGCATCATGACGTAACGTCTCATTGTCTCCCATTTTACACTCTCTTCTCATAGAAGATGTGATGCTTGTATCATGGAAATGATAAACGGTAAAACTTCTTAAGAAATTCCTTAAATAACCAGCACGCCACTTAGGACTATCTAAAATATTTGATTCCTCTACTGCGTTGTCCCACGAAGTCCTATTCCATAATGTCTCATAGTCCTTTGTCTTTTCACCTCTCCAATTGAAGAAATCACCAGAAGTCTCTATAAAGGCTTTATTTCCAATGGCAGGTTTTAATTTAAAGAAAAATGCATTTGTATTAGCAAAATCAATAAGACTTCCTAAATACTCAGAATGCTTTTGTCCTTGATAGAGGAATCTTTCAAACCCTCCTCGTTCAAGCACATAACTGCCAAGGCGTTTATTTAACAGGGCATTTACCAACTCAAAGAAAGAGATAAAATTGCTTTTACCCACTCCATTTGAGCCAATCAGTACATTCAGATTGCCCAACTTAATATCTGCATTCTGAATAGACTTGTAATTTTGTATTTGAATTCGCTCTATCATAAATTGTATCGATTATTTGTTCCATATAATGTCACCGCCAAACACAGCATTCAACTCTGGCTCATCTCTGATAATCCAGTATTTGAAGCCTAATAATTCCTTACCTATTGCAAGTTCTTCTCGGACGATGGATTCATTCTCTTGTGAAGAGTCAAATCTATAAGCAATGACCTTTTCCATGAAATCATTCATAATCATTTCCGCCCTGTCATAAAAGACTTCCTCGTGAGAAGTTCTGAAATTTGGGTCGTGTTCTCTGCCATTATAAATGTTTTCCAAAAGATGTATAGTTTGCTGTACATCTTCTGATTTGTCGGTGCTCCTGAAAGCTGCTTCTTTAGAGTAAGTGTCTAAACGTTGCTCTATAATATCCTCAATGTTGTTTGTTGCTGGATTCAATATATTGTCATATAAGGCAAGTTTTTTGTCATTACAATATCCGCATGACAAAAACAGATTATTCCAATCTTGTCTATTCGCCTGGCTATTCAAATGCTCAATGTGATAATTTGCTTCAACCGCACATTCACAAATATAGCATTTCCTATGCTGGTCACATAGTAATTGTCGCTGTACGTCTTGACCATCATAAGCCTTTGTAGTCAATAAAGACTCAGGAATAGTTGCACTCTTTTCTACTTTTATCATTGCATCAACTCCTTTATCTTATTCACATACTTTAGTTTTAGTTTGAGATATTCTCCAATCAAAGAAGGAGAGACGGCCTCTGGGATATTGTCAAAATCACTAATGTATTTTTTTAGTGTATCTATTTCTGATACTGATAATTCTTCTTTCTCTAATAATTCTTTTACTTTATTTAGGCGATGCCTTACGTCACTTGACTCAGCCCTTACTCCAAAATAACCCTCAGCCAAAGACTCATAGGAGTAGTTTGTAAGGTCTTCTATTGGCTTTTTGTGCTCTAAGTCGTATGCAACAGCATTAGGCATAGAACTAAGAATAAAAGGTGAGTGAGTTGTTATGATGAACTGGATATTGGGGAATATCTCAGTTAGTATTGGCATAATAATCTTTTGCAAGGACAAGTGTAGATGTGTCTCAATTTCATCTATAAAGACAATTCCCTCTTTATTGTATATTCTAGTTAAAGAGTTCTCATCTTGCATTCTTAGGATTAGGTCTGCAACGATGTCTAATATAGCGACATAACCATCTGCCAATTCAGTAAATTTGAATTTCTTCCCTTCAGTACAAATCTTAAAAGTATAGTCTCGATAGTTGAATTCGAGTTGCAAGTTGTTGTCTTGATAGATTCGTCGTAATAGACCCTCAAAACTCTTAAACCAAGAGTCTATTTCATTGGCATCATCAATTTGTTTCTCATTACGGGCTAAAGCTTCTTGGACTTTTAAATCAGATAAAAAACGTAAGAATTGATCTGTTGATTTTAATTTTATATTTTTTCTGTTTTTAATCTCTGGCTTTTCTGGGTTTGTTGGCTCAATAATATCAGTTTTTCTATAGGCTTCATAAAAGGCTAATACAAAATTGCCTTCTTTGAACTTTTGAGTAAAATATTTAATATCATAAAACTCTAAATTGACAATGCTAAAGAATGCTTGCCATTCTTTTGCTCTGCTATTTCTTGATTCCTCCATCATGTTCTCTATAACATTGTCGGAGTTTAATATGTCAACATATTTATTGGGGTCGGAATGGTTTTCTTTGCAGAGTTCGCTTCTTGCAGAGTCTATTGTTCCTCCTTTTATTGCAATATAAAGCCATACTGTTTTTAATTTGTCAATAAAATCCACAATCGCATTTAATAATATGGTTTTTCCACTGCCGTTTTTACCCGTAATTATTAGGTGTGGATACTTCGCATTGACAATAGGTATGTCAAAGTTCTCCAAATGGAACAGCTTGTTGACATGGATGTTTTTGATGAAGTAATTCATATCTATTCTGTTTTTAGTTTCTAATCAAATAACGTACCTTCTATGGGTTTATTGCTTTTTTCTTCTGCCGTTGGCTCTTCTTCGGAGAACTCGTCGTGGTCTTCTTCGAGGTCGAGTTGGGGCATGTCGATAATGTTCAAAGAGTAGTCATCCTTGTTGAACTCACAACGACCAAGGAGCATCTGAGGGATTTTCTTCACTGTGATATTCTTGGCGTGGTTGATACATTCTTTTTGGAAGGCAGTACAGCAGATAAGGAGACTTTCATCTTCCTGCATCGTCTCGCTGATGGCATCGAGGCTCTCAACAGTAAGGAACTGTGTAGTGGTATAGATGAAGTCATGCTCAGAACTTTGTCCCTGCTTCCAGTAGAGTGCTGCGTCAGGCTGGTATGTATAGCCTTCTTGTTTTGCCATCGCTGCAGCCAGCATGTCAGCGTTATATTCCTTGTTGATGATAAGATTGCCAAACTTGTCTTCTTTTAGTAGGCTTGGGGCAAGTTCGTAGAACTTAAAACCGCTGCCACCTTTCCAGTTCTGTGCTTTGCTGATACCACCTTGGTCTGTGCCATCCGTCACTTTCTTTAGACGGGGATAACATAAAGTGTATGCTTGATTGCCAAGTTCTACACCGATATATTTTCTACCCATCTTTTGTGCAACGGCGGCAGTGGTGCCAGAGCCGAGAAAACTGTCAAGTACTATGTCGTCAGGCATTGTACATAATTTAAGAATACGTTCTATTAAACGTTCTGGTTTTGGAGTCTCAAAAGGATTATCTTCTTCTGGAAATAATTGTTTAATTTCCTTTTTGGCTTCTTGGTTATCTCCAACTTCATCTCTAAACCATATTGTTTTGCACGCAACACCCTGCTTTACTTCTGACAAGAACTTTTTCACAGCTGGCACATTAGTTCCTGAATCTCCGAACCAGATGCGATTATCCTTTATTTTTTCTTGCATAACTGGTTCTGTGTACAGCCAACATCTTCCTGATGGCAGTGTATAATTTAATCCATTAGGGGCATGTAAAACATAGAATTGGCTTTTTGTTCCATGTCCGGCTTGTGCTGTGGAGTCAGAAGCTTTCCATGGGCCTCTTGGGTCATTGTCTCTGTTTGTATAGCGAGCATTCATTTCTTTTGTGCGTGGTAAAAGGAAGGGATGCCATAATTCTTTGTTTTTTGCATAGACTAAGATAAAGTCATGGCTGTCAGATAACCATTTTGCAGCATTTTGTGGTGAATACTTTTTCTCCCATATTGCATTAGCTACAAAATTATTTCTACCAAAGATTTCGTCGCAGATGACTTTGCAATATGCTTGTTCATTGTCATCTAATGAAATCCAAAGAGTTCCTTCTTTTTTATCTAACAAATTATATAAAACTTGTATACGTTCCCTCATCAACGACAGCCAAATGGAATGTTCAAGCCCATCGTCATAATGCTCAAAAGCAGAACCAGTGTTATATGGTGGATCAATATAGATGCACTTCACTTTCCCAGAATACTCCTGTTCCAGTGCTTTCAGCGCCAACAGGTTGTCACCGTGAATGAGCATGTTGCCACTCTCGGTGTCACCGTAACTGTATTTGGGGTCTTCAATCAGAATGCGCGGTTCAATAGCTTCGCGCTCCTCATCCTTCCCAATCCACGTCAGTTCTAACTTTTGCAATTTATTTTGGTTCATATATTCTCTTCTAATATTAAATCAATTCGAGTCTTTTCTTCCTGAATATAAATGAACGCAGTATTTCTTACTTCTTCAAATATTGCAGGAAGAGGCTGGATTATGCTATTTGCAATAACAAATATTTGGTTATAATCAAGTATTACATTTTTGTTTTGTTGCTGAAGAAGTCGTTTAAGATTGTCGGAAGCTCTTTGTTGGAATTCTGCATCAGCGAGTGTATTTAAAACAGGGACTTTATAACAAAACATCATTGCAAGAAATTGTAAATCTGAAATCATAACAGATAGTTTATTTTGATTTTCAGTAAAACTTCCTTTGTAAGTGTGTTTATTTCCTCTTTGAGCATTTTCTGCCATAATCATTGCTATCATAGAATCCATTTTGGTAAGATCGTCATACAGCTTCTTTATCTTCGGGAGCACCATGTCAATATTACCAAACTTAATAAAATTGATTATTTCCTTTAGCTCATTTTCGTTATATAAATTAACATAATCAGCCATAGCCTTACGTAGTTCTGCTAACCACTGGCATTGTTGCTGATACGCCAAAATATTAAGCTCAAGTTGTCTATTGTTCCTATTCTCTTGATGATTGTCCTTACGTTGAATGAATAATATGGCAAATGCGATAGCAGAACTGATTATTGCACCTAAATAACATCCCCAAAAAGCTAACCAACCATTACCCTCTCCAAGTATTGGCGCATTTATTGGGATTAATAATACGTAGTTTAGCGCTATTGGGAATAATGGCACTAACAATAATCCAACAATAATAATCCATTTGTATTTAATCCAAAACTCTTTCATATAATCCTCCATCTAATATTAAACAATGTTTCTTCAGTTGCTTTTTTCTGTCGAAGGGTCTGCTCTACCTTGTCGAAGAGCTTTTCTTTTTGGGTGTCCACCTCGTCCTGAGCCTCAAACAGACTACGACGTTTCTCGCTACGACGCTTCTCGAGATCTTTTACTGTGCGCTGCGCTTCTATCTTTTCTTCCAAGCGTGTAAGTTTGCGAGCTTCCGACTTGCGGAGTTTAATCTCAGCATCAAGGTCACTGATTTCGCGTTCTAAGCCAATCTTTACATCGTCAGCCCATAGGTTCAACTTTTCTATTTCTGTTTCAAAGAAAGTTTGATTGCGCTTATAGTTCTCACTTTTAGCCTCCTCTTTCTGTTTACGGATATTTTGCTCCAGCACATCAGTCATTTCGCTACTTATCTGTGCCCGATGACCTTCTTCGGCATAGAGTGAGAACATACGTTCTGCAATTTCTGTAGGAATCTGTCTGCCGTCATCTGTATAACAGGCTATGAGCAAATAGTCTTCTGGCTCAGAAGTTTCTATGGTGAACTTTTCTATTCGCATCCATCCCGCATTCCCTATTTGTTTTTCAAGCAAAGCAACTTTGACGGGCGTATGGGTATAGTCGAAGATGACTTCGTGGGAAGGAAGGTCAAGAGACAAATTTCGCTTCAAGATACTTTGTGCTAATGGATGGCCGACACGATAGATTTGTGCATGGTCAGGAATCTGCACATCGCTTTTTCGTTCTCCTTCTTTAGGAACAACCATGCAATAAGTCTCTCCATTCTCGCCATAGAAAGAATGGGTGTCCTCGTTGAAGGTGGCGTGTCCTTTTAAGTCGTATTTCGTCAGTTCCCACAACCGCTTTTCAAACAGATTGAGGTTAGCAAGGCTTTCTGCCAGATGCATCTTTAACTTCTCGCTGACCGACTCGTCGAAGTTTTCTAACAGCGTGGAGCGGGCTTTCAGCATTTTGTCGGAAATCTCAGAACGCAGTTCCTCTTGCAGTCGGTCGAAGGCTTGTTCTATCTCTTCAGTCGTCCGACACTCATTATATATTTGTGTGATGCGTTTCTCAAAATCCACTCCATTCCCTATGCTGCCCAGCACCTCGTCACTGGCACCAAAGACTCCACTGAACAGTTGGAACTTCTCATTCAGCAGTTCATAGACACGTACATCGGCAGCATTACGTTTGTTGAGGAAGTTGATGACCACTACATCGTGCTTCTGTCCATAACGATGACAACGGCCAATGCGCTGTTCTATACGCTGGGGATTCCAAGGCATATCGTAATTGACCACCAACGAACAGAATTGCAAGTTGATTCCTTCGGCAGCAGCCTCAGTAGCAATCATAATCGTTGCTTGATCACGGAAATAGTCAACCAGTGCTGCCCGTTTGTCGGCTGTGGCTGAGCCTGTGATTTTGCTACTGCCCTTGTATTTCTTGAGCCAATCTTTATAGATGGCTGTTGATTTTCTATCGCTGTTGGAACCGTTGAACAACACAACCTTTCCTTTGTAGCCGTTCTTTTCAAATAACTCAAAAAGAAAATCTTGGGTGCGACGTGATTCCGTAAAGAGCAATGCTTTCCTATTGGCTCCCAACTTTTCCAGTTCCTCGAAGCCCTTATTGAGAGCCACAAATAGATGCTCAGCCTTACTGTTTTTTCGGATCTTTGCTGCGAGTGCTTGAAACTCTCGCAAGTCCGATAGTTCATTCTTAATACCCTCTATTTCATGTGGATGCAGGATTTCTTCGGGGCCAGAATCTTCTACCGCAGTACACCTTTCTTGTTCGCCATCAGATAGCCAATAGTCAAGATTATCGTCTAACCCGTCGAAGTCCAATGTGGCAGTATCAATATCCAAATTGACATCTTGCTTGCGTAAAATGTCTTCCAGCCTTTCTATTAACCGGGTCAGCGTGCCATAGATGGCAAAAGTTGAAGAGGCCAAAAGTTTGCGAAGTATCATAGTCATCAACTGTCGCTGACTGTTTGGTAGAGCATAGAGCAAAGGACGTTGCAGATAGGCAGATACTAATTCGTATAGTTTCTGCTCGTTGTCTGTTGGATAGTACTCTTCACAGATGGCAATGCGCTTTGTATATTTGATATATTCCAAAACCTGACGTCTGAGGGTGCGCTTGCAAACGGGTTGTAACCTGTTACGCAACAAGCGGTAGTCGTTTGCAGTTAAAACCTTGCTAAACTGACTTTTGAAACTCTTCAAGTCACCAAACACGAATTCGTCAATAATGGAGACTAAACCGTAAAGTTCAAGTATGGAATTCTGCAAAGGTGTAGCCGTTAGCAAAATCTTCTTTCGCTTCAGAAGTGCATCTTTAATCGTGTTAGCAATGCGATTATTGGGCTTATAGACATTCCGAAGCCGATGAGCCTCGTCAATCACAACCAAGTCCCAATGTGTATTTCGCAGATAAGCAGATTTTGTACATGCAAACTGATAGGAGCAAATGATGATGCCGTCTTTGTTGAATGGGTTCAGATTTCCTGATTCTATCTCTTGATTAAAGCTCTTTGCTTCTAATATATACGAAGGTATAAAGAACTTCTCCATCAACTCTGCTGACCATTGCTTACGAAGGTTGGCAGGACAGATAATCAATAGTCGCCGTTTATGCTCTGCCCAATGCTGGGAAAGGATGATGCCTGCTTCTATTGTCTTGCCAAGTCCCACCTCATCAGCCAATATCGCACCATTTGACAAGGGCGACTTGAACGCAAATAAAGCAGCATCAATCTGGTGTGGCGTCAAGTCAACCTGTGCATCGTGGAGCGATGCTGTCAGTTTGTCCAGATTGTTGGCAGGCAGTCGCCGTGTCAGAAAATGGGCAAAGTATTTGGCGTGATATGGTGTGATACTTGTCATTTATGTTATTATTTCTGCAATCTTTAGGTCGAATGGAGTAGTAATCTTGATGTTCTCGCGATTGCCCTCTACCATGCTTACCTCTTGTCCGTAGGCTTCCACCACCGAGGCGTCGTCGGTGAAGTTTTCCTGATAGGGCTGGCGGTTGGCAGCCTTCAGCAACTGGATGTCGAAGGTCTGGGGTGTCTGCACCAGGCGGTAGTCGGCGCGATACACGTTGCCTTTCTCAATATGGCGTAGTGTCTCCACCACGGGCACCACGGGGATGACGGCCTTTGCCGTGCGGGCCGTCTCGTAGCAACGGCGAATGACATCAACCGACACGAACGGCCGTACTCCGTCGTGTACACCGACCACACCCTCAGCATCATCGGGTATCAGTGCCAGCCCGTGCTGTACGCTATGGAAACGTGTCTCCCCGCCATCAGCCAACTCATAGCTCTCGTTGAAATGGTATTCGTTGCAGAGCTGTCGCCAATAGTCCTGTTGCGCCTTGGGTAACACGAGGATGATCTGCAGGGTAGGGGAGTATTCGTGGAAACGTTCAATGGTGCGCATGAGTACAGGCTTTCCGCCGATTGGCAGAAACTGTTTGGGAATGTCACCTCCCATGCGCAGACCCTTTCCGCCTGCCACGATAATGATGTAATTCACTTTTACTTTTTTCTTTTTTACCTTTCCATCAGATGCTTGTACCGCATGCCTTCGGCAATCTGGTCGGCAGTAGCTTGGTCAACCAGCTGTGCCAGCAGTTCGTAGGCGTATGGGAAGGCGGCAGCGGGACCTTCGGCTGTGGTGATGTTACCATCGACGGTCACGAGTTCTCCGGTATAGGTGCCCTCGGGTAGCAGCTGCTCGAAACCGGGATAGCAGGTGGCTTTTTTGCCGTTCAGGAGGCCCAATTGTCCGAGCACGACAGCAGGTGCCGCGCAAATGGCGGAAATCATCTTGCCCTTCTCGTTCTGTTTTATGAGAGCCTGGCACAGTTCCTCGTGAGCATAGAGGTTGCTGGCACCGGGCATTCCGCCGGGCAGCATCAACAGGTCTGCCTCGCCTGGCTTGATCTCCATGAACATCAGGTCTGCCTCGATATTCACTCCGTGGGCTGAAGTAACGACATAGCCGTCGCCCACACTTACGGTCTTCACGTCAACACCGCCGCGACGCAGCACGTCCAACGGGATGAGGGCCTCGACATCCTCGAAGCCTTCTGCCAAAAACATATAAACCTTCTTCATAGTCATTTATTTTATTTACAATTTGCCAATTTACAATGTACCATTTATTTACGAATTTAACTATTTTACAATTTCTTGAGGCATAGCCCAAATTGATAAATCATAAAAATAGAGAAATCAATTGTAAATTGTAAATTGTTAAATTGTAAATGATATCATTTATTCCAGTGCTTTTAGATATTGTCTGATGGTATCGCGAAGCCCCATGTAGAGGGCATCGCAGATGATGGCGTGGCCGATGCTTACCTCGTCAAGCCAAGGAATCTGCTGATGGAAGTAATGCAGGTTCACAAGAGACAGGTCGTGACCGGCATTCAGCCCCAGACCGCAGTCACGTGCTGCCTTAGCTGCCTCGATGAATGGAGCAATGGCTGCCTCACGGTCGGCCAGATAGTTGGCTGCGTACGGCTCGGTATAAAGCTCCACGCGGTCGGCACCGCACAGCTTGGCACCTTCCACCATCTTTACGTCAGGATCAACGAAGATGCTTGTGCGGATGCCTGCCTCTTTAAACACCTTGCAGATGTCGGTGAGGAACGTCCGGTTCTCAATGGTGTCCCATCCGTGGTTTGACGTCAGCTGGTCGTGACCGTCGGGCACCAGCGTCACCTGCTTGGGCTTGACCTCCAGTACCAGTTCGGTAAACGACGGGATGGGGTTGCCCTCAATGTTGAACTCGGTGGTGATGAGCGGTTTCAGCAGTCTCACGTCCTTGTACTTGATGTGCCGCTCGTCGGGGCGGGGGTGTACGGTAATACCCTGTGCTCCGAACAACTCACAGTCCTGGGCCACGCGCTCTACGTCGGGATTGTTGCCGCCTCGGGCATTGCGCAGGGTGGCCACTTTGTTGATATTTACGCTTAATTTTGTCATAATTATTTGCTTATTTGCTCACTAATGATTACTTTTGTAGCCAGTAATCGTGGTTGTTTCAACCGCAAAATTACAAAATGTTTAGCAAATAACGGCATTTTCGCCCCTAAATTTTTATGCATCGACGTAAATTGATTATTGCTTTGTTCGGCAACTGTTACCAAGCAAAGAAGTCTGCCTCCATTCAGGAAGTGCTTTCGTGCCTGAAAAAGTATGAGGCAGAGGTCCATATTGACCGTGAGTATTTCGAGTTCCTGCAGCATACGGCAGGGGTGCAGCCACACTTCAAACATGTCTTCGACAGCTACGAGGAACCTTATGACTATGCCATCTCCATGGGTGGTGACGGAACGTTGCTGCGTACGGCAGGCGTCGTCGGTGCAGCCTGCACACCCATCATTGGTGTCAACATGGGACGTCTGGGCTTCCTGGCCGATATTCGTCCCGACGAGTTTGAGCAATGCGTCAAGGATATTATAAATGGTCATGTGTGGCTTGACCAGCGTTCATTGATTCAGGTCGATACCGAAGGCCAGTCGCTAAAGGGCTATAACTGTGCCTTGAATGATGTGGCTATCCTGAAGCGCGACAATGCCTCGATGATTTCTATCCGCGCCATTGTGAATGGTGAATACCTGACGACCTATCAGGCTGACGGACTGGTGGTTAGCACACCTACGGGTTCTACGGCTTATTCGCTGTCGAATGGCGGCCCCATCATTATCCCCCAGACACGAGTGTTCGCCATGACGGCTGTTGCTCCGCACTCGCTGAACACCCGGCCGCTCGTTATTCCTGAGACGGCCACGCTTCAGATAGAGGTTGAAAGTCGTACGGGTAACTATCTTGTGGCCATCGACGGACGTAGTGAAAGCATGCAGGAGACTACCCGCTTGACGCTTCACCTTGCTCCCTACAAGGCTCAGATTGTGAAACGCCCCCGCCAGAGTCACTTCCAGACCCTGCGCGAAAAGATGATGTGGGGTGCCGATGCACGCGAGTAATTCCCGTTACCCTCAACTCCAATACGGCACATCCCCATTTCCGAAGTGCCGTATCCCCGTATCCGATATCGCCAATCCCTATACCGCTGACTATAGTCAACAATTCTTCTGACTATAGTCAAAAGGTTTTCCGACTATAGTCAACAGTTCTTCCGACTATAGTCAAAAGCATACAGATGCGGCACCTTGGATACATGAATTGGCGACCTCGGAAGCGGAGATGTGCCGCTTTGGTCATGATGTCAGTACTCGACGACCGCATACCGTCAGTCCGTGAGTATGCCGTGATGCTGGAGGTGAACACCAATACGGCGGTGAAGACCTATGACGAACTCTCTCGTGCCAATATTATATATAACAAGCGTGGCCTGGGGTACTTCGTGACCCCAGGTGCCGCTGAAAAGATTCGCGAGGAACGCCGCCGTGTGTTCAAGGAGCAGCAGTTGCCCGAGCTGTTCCGTCAGATGAGGCTTTTAGGCGTTTCGATGGAAGAGGTTGTTAAGGCTTGGGAGAAAAACTAAAAAAAGATTAGAAAGTTGCAGCATGTCTGCAACTTTTTCGTATCTTTGTCCGTCAAAACAATAAATCGTAAATCGAAAAACAATAAATCGTAAATCGAAAATCAGTAAATTGTAAATATAGATGATACATCTAAGAGACATTAACAAGACCTATCAGGGGGCGCAGCCGCTGCACGTACTGAAGGGCATCACACTCGACATCGAGAAGGGTGAGTTTGTCAGCATCATGGGCGCATCAGGCTCGGGGAAGTCCACCTTATTAAATATATTAGGCATTCTGGACAACTACGACTCTGGCACCTACGAACTGAATGGCGTGCTCATCAAGAACCTCTCCGAGCGAAAGGCTGCCGAGTATCGCAACCACATGATAGGCTTCATCTTCCAATCATTTAACCTCATCTCGTTTAAGACTGCCGTGGAAAACGTGGAGTTGCCACTCTTTTATCAGGGCGTGTCGCGTAAAAAGCGACACACCCTTGCTTTGGAATACCTGGAGAAGCTGGGCCTGTTAGACTGGGCTACCCACTATCCCAATGAGCTCTCGGGTGGTCAGCGCCAGCGTGTGGCCATTGCCCGTGCTCTCATTACGCAGCCGCAGATTATTCTGGCCGACGAGCCTACAGGTGCCCTCGACTCAAAGACGAGTGTCGAGGTGATGCAGTTGCTGAAGCAGTTGAACCGAGACGAGGGCATGACACAGATTATTGTCACACACGACCCGGGAGTGGCAGAGCAGACAAACCGTATTATACGTATTAAGGATGGAATTATTGAATGAGATATGGCAGACAGCCCGACGTAACAAACTGCGTACGGGACTGACAGGCTTTGCTGTGGCATGGGGCATCTTCATGCTCATCGTGCTGCTGGGTGCCGGCAACGGACTCATCAATGCCAACTTGAAGCAGAGCGACCGGTTCCTCTCGAACTCGATGGTGGTCTATGGCGGCTGGACGTCGAAACCCTATCAAGGTCTGAAGGAAGACCGTCGCATCACTTTGGAATCGAAAGACTTCAAGGCTACGGAAACAGGTTTTGCTGACAATATTGACGAGGTGGGTGCCACCTATCAGGCAACGGCAGTCATCGCGAATGGAGCTGACTACCTCTCAACGCGGGTTACAGGTGTCTATCCGAACTACACGAAGATTAATAAAGTCGAGCTGTTGGAGGGCCGGTTTGTCAATGATATCGACCTGAGTGAAACTCGCAAGGTTTTGGTGCTCAGTAATAAGCAGAAAAAGGAACTCAACTGCCGCGTAGGACAGAACGTCAAGGTAGGAAGCCTGATGTTTCAGGTAGTGGGTATATACAAGGCTGACGAGAGCCGGCAGAGTGATGCCTTCTCTTCTTATTCCGCCATTAAGAGCATTTATGGTGCCAACACTACTGATGTTGGAAACATTCAGTTTACTTTCCACGGACTGCCTACGGAGCAGGCAAACGAACAATTTGAGAAGTCTTACCGTCAGCGTATCAATGCCAATCACCAGGCACATCCGGAGGACGAGAATGCCATCTGGCTGTGGAACCGCTTTACACAGAATCTGCAAATGAACACGGGTATCGGCATCATCCGCACAGCCCTTTGGATAGTAGGATTGTTTACCTTGCTGTCAGGCATCGTGGGCGTGTCGAATATCATGCTGATTACCGTCAAGGAGCGTACCCACGAGTTTGGTATCCGCAAGGCTATCGGTGCCAAGCCGTGGAGCATCCTGAAACTTATTATCATTGAGAGTGTCATCATCACCACGTTCTTCGGCTATATAGGCATGGTGCTGGGCGTGGCGGCCAACGAATATATGGATGCCACCATCGGTCATGAGACTATTGACACTGGTCTCTTCCAAGCGACAATGTTCCTGAATCCGACGGTCGGGCTTGATGTCTGCATCGAGGCAACGATGGTGATGGTGATAGCAGGAACGATAGCAGGATTGATTCCGGCATTCAAAGCAAGTAGAATACGTCCCATTGAGGCATTAAGAGCTGAATAACAGATGAGAATAGACATTGATTCATACAGAGAGATTATCGATACGCTGACTCGTAACAAGTCACGGTCGTTCCTGACAGGCTTTGGAGTCTTTTGGGGTGTCTTCATGCTGGTAGCATTGATAGGTGGCGGACAGGGACTGAAGGAAATGTTGAACAAGAATTTCGCAGGTTTCGCAACCAATTCGGCTTTGATATGGGCACAGCCTACATCGAAGGCCTACAAGGGATTCCGCAAGGGACGCCAGTGGACGATGGTCTATAAGGACGTGGAACGCCTGAAGGAGCAGGTGCCTGAGTTGGATGTCGTCACGCCGATGGTGTCACGTTGGGGCGGCAATGCCGTAGTGGGCGAGCATAAGAGCTCATGTAATATGAGTGGTGTGACCCCTGACTATGCGAAGGTCATGGAGCCCGAGATGTACTATGGCCGTTACCTGAACGACATGGACCTGCAGCAGCGCCGTAAAGTGTGTGTGTTGGGTAAGAAGGTGTATAAGACACTCTTCCCCGGAGGTGGTGACCCCTGTGGAAAGCTGATTCGTGTGGATTCGGTTTATTACCGTGTGGTTGGTGTTGACTTTAAGACGGGCGGTGTCAACCTGAACGGTGACAGCGAGGAGGCGGTCGTCCTTCCCATAACCCTGATGCAGCAGACTTATAACATGGGTGAGGAGATACATATCCTCTGTGTGACGGCCAGGCCCGGCGTTACCATGAGCAAGATAACAGACAAGATGCGTAGCGTGGTGGCCCGTGCCCACTTGGTTGACCCTACGGACGAACAGGGTGTCATGGTGTTCAATACCGAGGTGCTGTTCCAGTTGCTGGACAACCTGTTCCGTGGTGTCAACTTCCTCATCTGGCTTGTGGGACTGGGTACGCTGCTGGCTGGTGCCATCGGCGTGTCAAACATCATGATGGTGACTGTACGTGAGCGTACCACCGAGATAGGCATCCGCCGTGCCATTGGTGCTACGCCGACCATGATACTTTCGCAAATCATCTCCGAGAGTATTGTCTTGACGCTTGTTGCGGGTATGTCAGGCATTCTCTTTGGCGTGCTCATCCTGCAGATGTTGGAATTGGCTAATACCGAAGACGGCATTCTGACTGCCCACTTCCAGGTTCAGTTCTGGACGGCTATTACGGCAGCACTCGCTGTCAGTATCATGGGTGTGCTGGCCGGACTGGCTCCTGCCGCCCGAGCCATGAGTATCAAACCCGTTGATGCAATGAGGGACGAATGATAAATTCTACCTATAGCATCTATTATAAACTATAGCAACTATAAAAATAAAGAATATATGAAAAAGTATGGTAAACTGATTATCGCGGCTATCGTGGCCCTGATTTTCATCGGAACGTTTGTGTTCCTCTGGCAGAAGAGCCAGCCCAAGGAAGTGTTCTACAGCGAGTTTACGCCGAAGATGGATACGTTGCAGCGTACTACTGTTATTACCGGCAAGATAGAGCCGCGTAACGAGGTAAACGTAAAACCCCAGATTAGCGGTATCATCACCGAGATTCTGAAGGAGGCCGGACAGTATGTCCAGGCAGGAGAAGTCATCGCCAAGGTAAAGGTGATACCTGAGATGGGGCAGCTGTCGAGTGCTGAGAGCCGTGTACGTCTGGCAAATATCAACGTCCGGCAGGCAGAGGTGGATTTCGAACGCGAAAAGAACCTCTACGAACAGAAACTGGTGTCGGCTGACGAATATGACAAAGTTCTCCAAAAGCTGAATCAGGCAAAGGAGGAGCTGAAAGGCGCTGTCGATGCCCTTGACGTGGTACGTAATGGTGTGTCACGCTCGAATGCCAGTATGTCGTCAACCCTTATTCGCTCGACCATCAGTGGTGTCATCCTTGACATCCCCGTCAAGGTGGGTAACAGCGTAATCCTCAGCAATACGTTCAACGATGGTACGACCATTGCCTCGGTGGCTAACATGAACGACCTCATTTTCCGTGGTAACATTGACGAGACGGAAGTGGGTCAGTTGGTGACGGGCATGCCGATGAAGATTACCATCGGAGCCCTGCAGGATGTGTCGTTCGATGCCTCGCTGGAGTATGTTTCACCGAAGGCAGTTGAGAGCAACGGTGCTAACCAGTTTGAAATCAAGGCTGCTGTCACGTCGCTGGCTGACAGTAAGATACGCTCTGGCTACTCCGCCAATGCTGAGATTGTGTTGGCACGTGCTGAAAATGTGCTCACTGTTCCCGAGAGTGCCATCGAGTTTCAGGGCGACTCCACGTTCGTTTATATCGTCAAGGGCGAAGGCCAGGAGAAGACTTACAAACGGACGGCAGTCACCACGGGACTCTCTGACGGTGTGAGTATTGAAATCAAGAAAGGCCTGACAGCCAAAGACCGTGTGCGCGGACCGGAAATCATTGCGGAAGGAAAGGAGGAGTAAGCCATGAACAAGCCACGTTTTTCTATAGCTTCTATTTTCTCTGTAGTTGCTATAGCTACTTTAACTACTATAGCAGCCCCTGCTAATGCTCAGTCCCGGCAGTGGACGCTTCGGGAGTGTTGTGACTATGCCGTCGCCCATAACATCAGCATCAAACAGACGGACAACCAGCGCCGCCAGCGAGAGCTGCAGTTATCGACAGCCCGCAATGCGCGGCTGCCAGATCTTTCGGCCTATGCCAGCGAGAACTTCTCGTTTGGTCGTGGACTGACGGCAGAGAATACCTATTCTAACAGGAATACCAGCCAGACGTCGTTCTCCCTCAGCACAAGCATTCCCCTGTTCACGGGCTTTCAGATTCCTAATAACATCAAGTTGAACCGGCTGAATCTGGAGGTGCTGACGCACGACTTGGAGAAAGTAAAGAATGATATCCGCACTCAGGTGGCACAGGCATACGTGCAGATACTCTATGATATGGAAATCAGGGATGTGGCACATCGTCAGATAGCCATCGATTCGCAACAGGTACACCGCCTGCAGGTCATGCTCGACAACGGCAAGGCCAGCCCTGCAGAACTCTCACAGCAGCAGGCCACGCTCGCCAAGAGCCGACTGACTGCTACACAGGCAGACAACCAGTTGCAACTGGCCATCCTCGCCCTGACTCAGCTTTTGGAACTGCCGTCGCCTGAGGGCTTTAGCGTCGTCCGTCCATCCATAGAGTCAATAGAATCTTTAGAATCTATAGCGTCTGTTTCTCCTGAAGCCATCTATCAGGAGGCACTTGCCATACGTCCCGAGGTGGCTGCCGAACAGTTCCGCTTACAAGGTACTGAGAAAAGCATCAAGATAGCGCAGTCTGCACTCTATCCGTCGCTGACGTTCTCAGCAGGATTGGGTACCAATTACTATAAGACATCGGGCTTTACGGCTGATGGGTTTGGTAAACAGCTGAAAAACAATTTCTCACAGTACCTCGGCTTTAACCTGAATATTCCCATCTTCAACCGATTCTCCACCCGTAACAACATCCGTTCGGCACGTATCAGCCAGGAGATACAGCAACTGCAACTTGACAACGTGAAGAAAACCCTTTACAAAGAAATACAGCAGGCCTACTACAATGCGGTGGCTGCCCGTGAGAAGTGTCGCAGTAGCGAGCAGGCGGCACTGGCTGCTAAGGATGCCTTCACGCTGATGCAGGCGAAGTACGAGAACGGCAAGGCTAACATGACGGAGTTCAACGAGTCGAAGAACAACTACTTGAAGTCAGAGAGCGATTTGGTGCAGGCTCGTTACGAACTACTCTATCAGACGCATCTGCTGAACTTCTACCGTGGACGAGAACTGAATTTCTAATTTTTTTACAATAACAAAAAAACGAGAGAGACTATGAAGAATTTAATGAAACCGATGTGCTTGGCCGTGATGGCGTTCTGCTGCCTGAGTGCCGCTGCACAAGAAAAACTGTTTAACAGTGCAAGTGTTCAATCGCCCGTCGTCAATGCTGACGGTACCGTGACTTTCAACCTCTTTGCCCCCAAAGCCGTGAAGGTGGAGGTGACGGGTGACTTCCTGCCAACTCAGCAGGTAGATGTTCCAGGATATGGTAAGTATGATGCTCCTGGCGTAGCCCAACTGGTGGAGGGCAAGAATGGCGTCTGGAGCTACACCACCGACAAACTTGCCCCTGAGATGTATAGCTATACATTTAATATTGACGGTATGACCGGTGTTAAGGATCCTGCTAACATCTACGTTAACCGTGATATCGTGTCGTTCTCGAACATCTTCATCGTCAGCAATGAGAAGGGCGACCGTGGCGACCTCTATAGCGTCAATGAGGTACCTCACGGAAACCTCTCGAAGGTGTGGTACAACAGTCCTACGCTGAAAATGCAGCGCCGCATGACCGTCTATACTCCTGCCGGCTATGACAAGGGTGGGCGCTATCCGGTGCTCTACCTGTTGCATGGCGCCGGTGGCGACGAGAACGCCTGGAGCGAACTCGGACGTGCTGCCCAGATTCTCGACAACCTCATTGCTTCCGGAAAGGCGAAACCCATGATTGTGGTCATGCCCAATGGTAATCCTAATTGTCAGGCAGCCCCGGGCGAGTGGTCATTTGGCATGTATTCGCCAGGATTCCGTGATTCAGGTACGGGTCCCACAGCACCTGCTGTAGCGTCCATTCCTGAGAGTTTCATGGACATTGTCAACTACATTGATGCCAACTACCGTACCAAGAAGGACCGTGCGAACCGTGCCATCTGTGGTCTTTCCATGGGTGGAGGCCATACCTTCAGCATCAGCCTGCTCTATCCTAAGAAGTTCGACTATTACGGACTCTTCTCAGCAGGTCTGCACCTCGGCAAAGGAGCCATCATGGGTGAGCCGTTCTCAGAGCAAATCAAGAACGATCCCGACTTCGCACAGCAGTCTGCCCGTCTGTTTGGCAGCAAGCCGAAGCTCTACTGGATGGGAATGGGTAAGACCGACTTCCTCTATCAGCCCACGGTTGACCTGCGCAACTATTGGGACTCCAAGGGATATAAATATACCTATGTTGAGACTGAGGGCGGCCATATCTGGCGCAACTGGCGCATCTACCTCTCAGAGTTTGCCACATTGCTGTTCAAGTAAACTCTGTTCCACAGATAAACTTAGTGCCCCCGAAAGCATCGGACTTTCGGGGGCACAATTCTTTTTCAGTCGCTTATTCTATTGAATAATGATCTTCTTTCCACCATGAATATACAGACCCTTCTGCGTCGGTTTGCCAGTAAGCTGGCGGCCGTCGAGCGAATACCAGTTTTTGGTGTCTGTATCTATCGTAGTATTTACAGGAGAGATGCCTGTAGTAGAGGTTTTTTCAAGATAGAAGTTGTCGAAGTTAACCCATGTGGCTGTTGTGTTCTGCAGTTTTATTCCCAGTTTTACGGAGCTTTCTGCCGTTACGCTGAATTCAACGGAGAATGAGCCTACTTTACCTGTTCCCACCATTTCCGTGCTCTGATCCCCGGCAATGAGGAAAATACCTTTAGCACCATTGTTGGAGGCGCAGTTGACACTCAACTTGTAGCTGCCTGCCGGTAGGGTGGGTGTCTGTACTACTTCCTGATTGGCTAATGGGTTGCTCGTCCATCCGAATTCACAGTAGTTGGAAAGTGGTGCCCATGTGTTTTGCTTCCATTGGGCCGTACCGCCAGTATTCGTCCATCCGCTGATGTTGCTGTCGAAACGTGGGTTGTCAATGTATTGGCTTGTGACATCGGGGTTAACAGCTCCGATGAAGGCCTGTAGTTCGTAGAGAGCACTCATGACATTTCCTGTCTCGTTGTCAAACAGGCTGTAGTTGCACCAAGATGCTACCCACGATTCTTTCTCAGAATTCCAACTAGATGTGACGGGATTGTTGGGATCAACTCCGTATTCGTTGGCTTCTGGGAACCACCAATACAGGCCATCGACATTGCTGTACTCGTTGAGGGCAGCGATGAGGTCCTTTGTGAACTGCTGCTGACCGGCTTCTGTGGCGGGCCAGTTAGGGAAGGTGGTAACAGGATATGTGGCATCTTTGGGATACCACTTATGGTAATATGCTGTTTCGACTATTTGTATCTTCTTGTCCGGATACGTCGTTTCCAGTGTTTTGAGCGTAGATTTGAGTGTTGCCAGCGTGCCGTGATAGTGTGGATAGTAGCTTAAGCCGATTACGTCATACTTGACGGCAGAATACTTGGCTAACTGAGTAAAAAAGGAGACAACCAACGAGGCGTTATGCATTTCTGACTGAATGACAATCTTTGCCTGAGGACATTCTTCATTACAAGCCTTGATGGCATTAACTAAATAATTTGTGAAATTGTCCCATGTGCCTCCGTCCTGGCCTCCGCCATTCGGATATACGTGCCCCGTAGGCCACAGCATGCCATAGGTAATCTCGTTGCCTGGCTGGATGAAGTCAGGCGTGGCGCCTGCTGCTTTTAACTGTTGCAGGCAGTCTTTGGTGTAGCTATATACTTCATTGGCTATCTCTGTAGCAGTCTTGCCGCTCCATGCCGATGGAGTAGAGTGCTTGCCGGGATCAGTCCATGTGTCGCTATAGTGGAAGTCGAGCATGAAAGCCATACCTGCATCCTTAATGCGTTTTCCGAGAGCCTTGACAAACTCCAGATCCTGACGCACGCCTTCTCTTTGGTGAGTTTCTGAGGCCTTCGACGGGTCAACAAACAGACGGACACGGGCAGCATTCCATCCCTGTTCGGTAAAGAATTGGAGCAACCTTCCGCTGATGTTGTTTCCGCTCTTGTCGAAATACTGAGCACTGTATTTCTCGTATTCCGGCAGCATGGAGATGTCGCCACCCACATACTTTTGTGCGGACAGTGTGAGTGCCAGCACGGTAAACATTGTTAGTAGTAAAGTTCGTTTCATTTTTTAGTGTTATAATTGTTTGTTAGCTTATTTCTTATGTCTGTTAGCCCGTTGCTCACGGTATTTGGCCTTCTGCCGTGCAGAGCCGCTACCGTGAGCACCGGTGATGTACTTTTTTTTCTTTGCTTTGGTCTTCACCTTGTCCTCCTCTTTGCGGGGACCACCGCCGCGACCGAACTTGATGCCGTTCTCGAGGATGAGGCTGAAATCGTCTTCCATAATGCTTAATTCTTAATGGTGGAACAAACGTACACCAGTGAATGCCATGGCGATGCCGTATTTGTCGCACGTCATGATGACATGGTCGTCACGCACCGAACCGCCGGCCTGGGCAATGTACTGCACACCACTCTTGTGGGCACGCTCAATGTTGTCGCCGAAGGGGAAGAAGGCGTCAGAACCCAGAGCCACGCCAGTGTTCTGTGCAATCCATGCTTTCTTTTCCTCGAGTGTCAGCACCTCGGGCTGACGGGTGAAGAACTGCTGCCATGCCCCTTCGCGCAGCACGTCGTCATGCTCGTCCTCCGAGATATACACGTCGATGGTGTTGTCACGGTCAGCACGGCGGATGCCCTCCTTGAAAGGCAGTGCCATCACTTTCGGGTGCTGGCGTAGCCACCAGATATCTGCTTTGTTACCGGCCAGACGGGTACAATGGATGCGGCTCTGCTGTCCGGCACCAATGCCGATGGCCTGTCCGTCCTTGACGTAGCAGACGCTGTTCGACTGGGTGTATTTCAGCGTGATGAGAGCGATAATCAGGTCACGCTTGGCTTCTGCGGTAAATGTCTTGTTCTCGGTAGGAATGTTCTCAAACAGGGCGGGGTCGTCTAACCGGATTTCGTTGCGTCCCTGTTCGAAGGTCACGCCGAAGCACTGCTTGCGCTCGATGGGCTCGGGCTTGTACGTCGGGTCAATCTTGATGACGTTGTACGTACCCTTGCGCTTGTCCTTCAGTATCTCGATGGCCTCGGGGGTGAAGTCGGGAGCAATGACACCGTCAGACACCTCACGCTTCAGGATCTTTGCCGTTGTGGCATCACAGGTGTCGGAGAGTGCCACGAAGTCACCGTATGACGACATACGGTCGGCACCACGGGCTCTGGCATAGGCACAGGCGATGGGGGAGTCGTCGAGTCCCTGGATGTCATCAACGAAATAGACGTGCTTCAGGGTGTCGCTCAGTGGCAGACCGACTGCTGCACCTGCAGGGCTGACGTGCTTGAACGAAGCAGCAGCGGGCAGACCCGTTGCCTCCTTCAGCTCCTTCACCAACTGCCACGCGTTGAGCGCGTCCAGAAAGTTGATGTAGCCTGGCCGGCCGTTAATCACTTCAATGGGTAGTTCGCCTTCCTGCATATAGATGCGTGAGGGCTTTTGGTTCGGATTGCATCCGTACTTCAGTTCTAATTCTTTCATTATTTTGTGGGCATTATTCTTTCTGCGCTTGCAAAGTTACGAAAAGTCGGGAGAAGAACAAAACAAACGCGTTTATTTTTCTTCCGAGACGGAGTAATTTCGCGACTTTTGTCGCAAAGTTACGGAAAAAGGTTGAATATATCAACGCTTTTCGGAAGATTAACGCAGAAAGCGCGTAAATAAAAGGCAAGACGGGGAAATATGGGGATGTTCAGTTTTAGGCTGAAAGCAAATTTGGGAGGAATAAAGAAGTAGTTAGGTTTCTTATCCGTAACCCCAGAATCGTCAAAAGCAATGAGGTATGCTGAACTTTTATCATTCTGTATACTCTATAACTGCCAAAGGGATTCCTGTCGCCAGTTTGACGGGAATCCCATCATGGCAGGATTTATTGACGGATTGCGAAGCAACAGCAACTTTAGGTCACCAACGAAAGTGTTGTTGGCGTCAATGCCATTCAACCAATAAGCAATACAGCAGAGTTGGGCATATAGCGACTCTTCCCTGAACGTGAAGTTGGTAATCCACTTGTTGGGCATTACTTGTGGTGTGGCTGGCTTCAGAGGGTATGCCCGATTCCATACCCTTGCATGGTGGGCACAATGATTACGCAGCGAGGTCAGACTTTCCAGCCAGCTGGAAAGGAACTTGTGGTGATTCAGTCCAAACTCATGTGCAACATTATGTTTCAGTTGCGACTCATTGAAGTTGTTGAAGAGTTTTGAGAGTTCACCCAACGAAATCACCTCCAGCGTTTTCCAAACAGGCGGCAGGCCTGGATCAGTGTATTTGCGGAAGTGTTCACGGATATACCGCTCCTTAGTCAGCTTCCAAATGATACCAGTAGTCAGCCAGTCGGAAGTAACTGATAGCATCAAGAGCCTGTTCTGCTTTATTGATGTCAGCAATAATCAGACCTCTGCTTTGCAGTGTCTGAATCTGCTGTGCCAGCGTCATCGCTTGTTTGGTATATCTCATGCCTATATACAAAAAATGTCCCGCTGGGTACGCTGTTCTTATGGGAAGCGGGCGGGATTTGTCGGTGCAAAGATAGTGCTTTTTCTTGAACCTACAAACAATTCTGAAGATTTTTTGTTGAAATACGAGTAAAAAGTATTTGAAATCGAAAACTTTTCGTAATTTTGCATCGGATTCCGTCCAAACGGCGGCTTCCAAGAAATAATGTGTAATCACTAAAGGAGTATGCGTATGAAGAGATAAAAGATATAAGGACATAAGACTGGACGTCCACTTTTGATTCTTGTTTTCCGACAATTGGGGAATTGAAAGAAAAAGTAGCAAGAACTGAAGTAGATAGTTCACGCCGTTCGGCGTGGGCATTTACTCGTTTAAGCTACAAAGGTTATCCCCAATACCTCGGAAAACGTAAGCGAAGTAGATTGCTCACGTTTTTTATTCTAAGCAAACGACAAATCACAAGTAATAAAGGTTGTGCCCGACACAAACTTAGGGTTAGAGATAATGAAAAAGTTGATTTTATCATTGATTATTGCATGTTTTGCAACGGTAGGTTTTGCGCAGAAACCTTTGTCCTTCTCAACTGTTATTCATGCGGAAGGAGTAAATGCACAAACTCTCTATGATTTGACCAAGAACTGGATGGCTCAAACTTTTAAAGAAACCAACACTTTCTTCGAACAACCTGGCGAAGAAATTACAGGAAGGGGTAAATTGTCCTTTTCTACAAATATGCAATATTCAAGTATCAAGGGGCACATTGAATATTCTGTAAATGTACAGTTCAAGGAAGGAAAACTGAAATTTACGATGGGAAGCTTTACTCATAAGCCCGAAATTGTTGCATTTTTCAACAATGACATGGGAATCCTCGTAGATAGCTTACCTAAAAAATTAGAAAATATGGGAATAACTGGTATGAACAGGAAAGCCTGCTACAAATACTATTTCAAACGTGGTACTCCTCTATGCAAGACTGAGTTTGACAATCTATCTGCAAACTTAAAATTATTTATCGACAATCGTAATTCTAATAAAAATAATTGGTAGTTGATTCCACCATGAATTATTGTCCACCATTTGAAATGTATTAAGATGCAAGTAATACTTATTTTCTTTCTTTTAATCGTCTTCCCGATTTGTGGTGTACAAGCACTATTAAAGGGAGAGATTGGCACGGGAATATTCTTTTTGTCGCCATTGTCGATAGTGTTATGTGTCCTTGCTTATGAACTGTTTTACGAAAAACCAAGAAAGAAACGACAAGAAGCTTTGCGCAAGATGTACAATTTACCCGATATTGTTGATAATGATTACGGTGGGAAATGGGATGAAGAGTTTCAGAAAGTGATAAAGAAATCTATAGTAACAACATCAGCCCCTGCGAAATTAGCCGACTTGCAACGCTGTCAAAAAGTAGCCAAGGAAATGATGAAAGACAGTAAGTCCTACAGATTAGATCGTCCCTTCTATTTGATTAATAAAGCTTTTCTACTCACAGGCTGTCATGTCACAATCACAGACTCTCAAGGAAATGTGATTAGCAAAATTGTCTAACCCTCATAATAAACTTCAAAACTATGTCTTCTTCTTTTTATAGTCGCGGCTTTGCTCGGTATTTTGCAGCCTCAGTAATGGCAAGAAGGGAAAGGCCTTCCTCTACTCCTAAACCAGATGAAGTGCTCCAAGGTGTTTGTGCTTGGAACCAAAATATGCGTTGGTTAATACCTTTTGTGCAGGCCTCAGAATATCGAATCGTAATAGAAAACCCTAAGTCGCATCAGAAGATTGTCATTGACAAAGACACCAAGGAATTTCCCCTATTATCTGATTCATGGCTAAGGCGATACGATAAGCAAGACCTTGAAACATGGATGGCAGAAGAGAAAGAAGCGGAAGAGGCGCGTCGGGTTGCAGAAGCACGAGGACGAGCAAAGTTCGGTAACGGTTATATACCTACCGAACAAGAAATCCAAGAGGTGAAACAATCATTGCATAAACGTTAAATCATATCATTATGTGGTTCGAGAATGACTCAACTATTATCTATGCGAACTCCTTAGAGGGCAAAAAAGCTAACATCATATTTAGTCATAAATATTTGCAGCCAATAACCCCTTCTAACAGAGTATTTAAACGAGATTATCTAATTGAGAGGAAAGATTCTTTTGACATTGTAGGAATAAGTCACCATTATTATCGTAACAGTCTTTACATCTTTGGGGAAAAGTATTATAATGGACAAACTCTTGAGTTAGATTTTGAGCCATCGAATGAATATAACTCTGATGCTATAGTAATACGCATGTTAGGACGTAAACTTGGCTATATAGAGCGTTATGCTACTGACGATGTCTGTAGAATTATGTATGGGAGTAAACATTACAGAGCAACACTTGACTGTTCCTGCATGGGCTATGAAAGAATTAACCTATTCTACTTGAAGGAGTTTCACGATACTTACGCACTTCCATATCAAACAGATTTGATTCTGATATCTACACGACCTGCAGTGTATAATAGCTTCCCTAAATTCATAAGAAGGAGTATAGGACATGCAATAACTTTTGAGAAATCAGAAAGGAATGAGCTAATTGCACTCGTAACTGATATGCAGTCTGTTATTGGGTACATAGACGACACATTTATAGCAAAACAATACAACAAGACTCCTATAGTAGGTTTCATAGAAGATGTCATCAAAGATGAAAGTACAAAGACTGTTGAAATTAAGATAAGGTTGCTTATGGAGAAAAGCACTATCAATTCAAAATACTTGAAATCCTATTATGCTCTTCAGAATTACTTCGGCTCGTTCTACGATGCTGGCACATATAGAATAACATTGGCGGATTTAATAAAAGCTGTACCTAAAAAAACACGCACTTTATCTGCCTATGATCCTTTAGTTAAGTACCTAAAAGAGTATCATGCTATAACGCTAAACATTATGGAATAATACCATAAATCGGAAATCTCGTTGTTTTTTGGGTTCTTTATCCTCTCAACTGTTTCGTCATTTCTTATCAGATAAGGAATGAGCTAATTTTTCCATACCTTCCTTCTCTATTCCATTGTTGACTATTTCCTCCTTTTATCATTGTCCATAGGAGTATATATGATATGTGGACGCATTTCCCATTCTTTTTCTTGCTTGCTCTCGTTCTAAGTTTTTCTTTGCCCGTTCTTTTTCTTTAGCCCTCTTCTCTGGTGAAAGATGCGAAAAGTCATATTTGCTGTATTTCTTCAATACGGAATTATAGTATCCTTGCTTTATCCTTCCGTCAGCAAAGGCTTTGCTCAGTATGCAGATGACGACAGAAGCCAGACATAAGCATTTGATTTCCTTCTTTTCACCTTGTTCAGTAAAGAACAAATAGCGTGCTTTGTTTGTAATAGCCTCAATAAAGAGATCGGAAGAAGAAAACACATAGCCTTCCCCAAAGACAGGCCCCAAATCCTTATAGAATCTTCTCAAATTGACTCCACTCTGGTATAGCCCATTCAAAACTGCAATGCATGTTTTGATAGGTAGTTCGAGTCTCATAACCTTCTCGCACTTACCATTATTATAAGCTTCTATGATAGATGCCTTGCACTTTTTAATTGCCGTGTCATTTTTTCTCCAAATACGGCCATTTTCGTCTTTTACATATTCCATAACACCATTAATCTATAATTTGGAGAAATTATATGGTTGAATGTCCAATTTGTAAGCCTCTGGATTAACTACGGCTTCAGAAAAGGATACACTATTGAAACCATTGCTATTGGCAAATTCTCTTATCCGTTTTTTATCTTCCTCACTTGTCCTGCAGCCAAATATTACTTCAACAAGAACATTTTTCTTTATAGTATGAAGTCCATGTGCTCTTATTTTTATCGTTCTATGCTCATGTTCATAAGCCCAATCGGAAGATTTCCGTGTAATAATATTAACACCTGGATTCCCATTTAATGTATCAAATTCAGGGTATTCAGAATTATAATCTACTGGAACGGTTATGAGGAATGTATCCAAGTCTTGTAACAAATCAAATTTGAAACACACGCCTTTATGACTGTCGGCATAGTGTGACCACATCAATATATTGTCAGGCTCTTTTGCCATACAAAAGTAAGCAAAACCTTTTAAGATTTCTTCTGTTGAACGTTTTAGTAAATCTTTTCCATCAACGTAACCTAATCTAATCTCTTCTGCTTTTATTGCAGAGGCAAAAAAGTTTTTACCTACTCGTTGAAAAGCATCAAAGTATTCCTTGGGTGTGAAGTCTAATTTCTTTTTGCAAGCACTCTCGAATGGGTCGTTAAATTCTTTATAATTAGAGAAATAGATACTACTATTTTTAAGAAAAGCAATAGCACTTTCTATACTTCGATACTTATAGAGATAACGAGGCCGTTTGTTGTCAATAATTTCTTGACGCACTTTTTTGATGTCTTCTTCTGAGATTGTCATTTGAGTTAACATTTAATGATTGTAATCCTTTTACTGTGATTATAACAATGTGGCATAAAACCTACCTTTGTAATTACCACCATTTTGTAAGCCTTTTACAGCTAGTAGAAGATGACGCGATGGGTGCGATGGCTTGTAAATACCACCATTTTGAAAGCCTTTTACAGCAGAAACGAGACTATGGCACGCGACTGGAAACTTGTAAATACCACCACTTTGTAAGCCTCTTACAGCGTGCCCTTCATGCTCGGAGCGGGCATGAGCCTTGTAAATACCACCACTTTGTAAGCCTCTTACAGCGCACGAAGTGGACGTTCGGAACGGCAGGACTTGTAAATACCACCACTTTGTAAGCCTCTTACAGCCCATCTAATCTAAGATGTTGATGGTTAGAATGGTGATACTCATTTGGTACTAACGAAACGGTTTCCATACTCTCACAATTCTCCTTGGACGAAGATTTGTTACATGTTTTGGCTACGTTTCTTTTGCTTCCCGCATGATGATTACAATTTTTACGTCCAACGCCACCATTGTGACGATTAGCGGACGAGAATTTTAATGTTTTGTGAGATACACCTGTAAAATAGGCGACATCTCGCTCTTGTTGCCGTTTCTCCTTGAATTGTGCAATGCCCTTTTCTTCAAGTTTGCAGAATACAGGATAATCGGCTTCCATTTGTTCTATGTTATAATCTTTGGTTTCTTCACTATCTGGCCTAAGGTGCTGCAAGTTAAAGGCCGATAACATATCACGCTGATGTGTACGTCCATTTGACAAGGTTACAGTTCGCTCATTCAACTCATGTTTCGTAAACTCTCCATTAGTAAAATCAAATTGTGTTGCTGCGTTTTTGATTTCCACTTTATGGAAAGTGCCTCTAAGTGACCGTACTTTGTTTTGCAAAATACTGACAAACATTGCTGGTGCATGATGTGCAACTGACTTGCCAAAGCGACGCTTGCATCGTATTTTCCCATTCTTGCCCCTCTTGGTCTCTTTTGCACGTTTAGCCCAGCTGTCAATAGGGTTGTTTTCTACGATAAATTCATCACCCTGTGATAGCAAGGTGTTTGCCATCTCTATATGCTGTTGCTTTCTAATTGCAGCCTGCTTCCGATACAATTCTCGGCGTTCTAACTTCAAACGTTTGTAACGATTGGAAAATGTCCATTTCCTACGCTCACCTTTTTCTGGCTTCTTGTATGTTTTGTCTTCGTTAAAGAAATCTGGATTAGTTTCGTGTTTGCTTCTATCCATCTTACGATTGATGCGCCATAAATCATGTTCTATGTTATCACATTTATCCGCAAGTTTATCCAATGACACACCTTGCAATGAGGAAACTGCCACCGTAGATGGGCCAACATCTATTCCTACTGTCCCTTTGCCCAGCGTACGATTCTTCTGTGGCTTTTCTCCCTTTATAGTAAGCTGGACATAATATTTGTATCTGCCACGGACATATTCTCTGGCAACAACAATCTTTCTTACGCTACCTATACCACCTTTCAGAGCATACATTTCATACTCCGTTAACTCCTTACCAACGTTGATTGGAAAATGAATGAATTTTGCAGACTTACCTTGTCTTCCGTTGGTGTTAAAAGATAGTTTCATCTTTTGCAAGTCCAAAACGAAACCACTAAAACCATCCTTCTCACGACAACCAAATGTATTCAGGTCGCCTTCCTCCTTGAATGAGATATGCTTGCTTTTAAGGTCATAAAGCCGCTTCTTCCAAGCCTGCTCAATCCGCAAGCCAAGATTTTCGAGGATGGCCGCATTAATTCCCAAAGAAGCGTATGTTAGCCCACTGCCAATGTTTCGATTTTTTAGTTTGGGTAAAAGATCGGGAATCCCATTCGAGGTCCTTTTCCCTGAAGCTTTGGAACGCGTGTAATATGTATGTGGAAATTTTACAATGGTAGGATTACCTTTCTTGTCACAGAAATCCTTGATGATGACAGGGTGGGTCTCCCAAAACATTCTCTTCTCATCGTTATCCTTGCATTGACGATATTCGTTCTGTTGTGATAGGTAGATGTAGTGACGAAGAAGTTTTCTCTGCACCATATTGTATATATGACGCAGATGCTCGTACCTATTGTTGAGTATGTCGGCTTGCCAAGACTCAACTTTCAAGGGGAGTGTCAATACAAACTCTTCTATCATTATTGGAGAACATAACTTTAGAGTGCAAAGATAATCAAAAAACGTCAAAACAGTGCATCAGAACCCAACAAAATTGCTGTCCACAAGCACTTTTCATAACTTTTACTCATAAAATTGCTCAAAACGCATGGAGTTACCAACTTTTCTGTGTACTTTTGCCAATGACGAACAAAGATACGAAAGGAATGCATATTCGATATCTCTCAGATACAACACTCAGTCACTTTAAGCCGCAACAGGGCTTGTCAGAGCGTTACCAACGTCGTGCCATTGATGTGATGCTGGCCGCAAAGTTGACGCTGACGTATGGCAAGTATCATCTGGCGATGCTTCACAGGCAGTTGGCCATGAGCGAGGAGCAGACAACGTATCAGCAGGCAGAGCGGTCGGCGGCAATGATGAACCAGATGACCATCTTCCATTCGTCGCCAGCGGACTTTATGCACACGCTGGAGGAGAGTACAGATGAATCTATTGCCACGTACAGGGAGTTCAAGCGGCTCGTAGAGGAATATGCCGACGAGTACTTTGTGCCAAGCGTAGTGGAGGAGTTCTGCAAGAGGGTGTATGAGGACGATGACCACTTCATCTTCTTTAAGCCTTTCTGCAACCTGTACTACTCCGTCTATGCCGACGCGCTTCTGTGGTACCAGCAAGGCAGGATAGATTACGACACGTTCTGTCAGGAATTCCAAGAACTTAGTTGGACGAACGGTAAGCGCACACCCCTCAACGGAAGACGGCTCAGAATGTATATCATGTCAATGCAAGAGGTGGTAGAAGCATACAAGAAACTCTCATGTTGAACGAACGTAAGAGTTAAAACAAGCGGATGTTTGGGCTATCTCAAAATTTTGTTGTACCTTTGCACCCGATGAGGAGTCACAAAAACGGCTGGTGGCTCGTCATCGAGTGTTCTTTGATGCAATTTATAGCAGAATGAAGAATTGAGTACGGTCTCTTATCCGGACTCGGCTTTGCCGCTTGCCAGAGCAAGAACCATCAAAATCCTCAATCTCCCAACCTGCTTTTATACAAAAGAAATCCAGCGATTTCTCGCAAAGTTACGGAAAGTCGAGAGCAATAAAAAGGATATGCCCAATTTTTTTTGTGTTCTCTAAGGAGTCAGTTTTTTTCCAAGGAGATGTTTTTGTCTAAGGAATTAAGAAATTAAGTTGCTGAAATCCTAAAAACCTAAGAACAACTCCTAAGAAACAATCCTTGGAGAAACTGCCGGGGAACGAGGGAGAGAGGTGGGGGGAAACGGGGAGTTTCTGCCGGGGTAACCGGAATTTCGCGGGCGGCAGAAACAATTTGGGCGCCCGCCCCAATGCTTTTGGTCGGGCGCCCAAATATCTTTGGTCGGGCGGGCCAATCCCTTTTCTGTTGGAAATGTGTCGCACGTACAAGTGTTGCGCCTATGTCGCAAAGTTACGAAAAAAAACGGAAACGCAAAAGGAAAACTCTTTTTTTTTCAAAGGCAGTACCTGAAACTGGCCTACGGTGGTGACTACAACTGCCCGATGCCGTCATGATGGCTTCGGACAGTCAGACATGTAGAGCCATAGGGAGAGTGGTGGCTGACACAGTCTCTTGAAGGTTTATTTGATGATAACCTTCGAGCCGTTCACAATATATACGTCCTTCGTGGCAGGCTCTGGGGGTGACATCGGCTGTAGGCCAATCGACTTTGTTGTTTACCAAGCAGAGCACCGACTTGTCGGCTGCCGACAGGGTGACGGGGCAAAGAATATCGGAAGATTAACGTAACAAAAAGGATATAAGTAGTCTGCTATGTTAAAAAAATGACTACCTTTGCCGCGCTAAATGAGACATTGATGGAAAAGAAACAACACGCACTAAGGAAACTGCTTGAGGCAGTTGAACGCGAACTGCTGAAGAAGCCTAACCCGAAGACGTTAGACCGCCTGTCGTTGCTGGCAGGTTATCAGGACTGGGACTCGTTCCAGAATGCACTGCATGGTGACGACGACGGGGAGTCGAACTATGAGGTAGGAGAGAAACCAGGGAAATAAAAAAGAGACATCCGTTGTGATGTCTCTTTTTTAT
>Ga0247609_10001192_pt1 | contig 32056 bp, 15 predicted proteins | sample 172DNAGHGlowgp2_FD_193487 | JGI IMG/M metagenome (GOLD analysis project Ga0247609, IMG submission 193487) | Sheep rumen microbial communities from Palmerston North, Manawatu-Wanganui, New Zealand - 1728 DNA GHGlow gp2 | ecosystem: Host-associated > Mammals > Digestive system > Stomach > Rumen ... | reverse complement strand
AAGTGGTGTGTGGGCAGTTCGCAAAGCCAGACGCCTTGGCTGCAATACATTCTGAAGGACACTGCCGTCGTGGAACGCTGGATGGTGCTCGGCGCAGCCCGTGAGAGCGGTAACTATGTTGCCAGAACTTTCAAGTTGCAATACATGGCAGAGGACGGCACCTGGGTAGATGCCGACCTGGTCGAAGACAATCAGGTGAACAAAGTCATCCGTACTCTGAAACAGCCCGTCACCACAACCCGTGTCCGCCTACAGATGATACAAGGCGAATGGGACGCATACACCACTCGCATCTACGAGTTTGCCGTCTATGGCCATCTCAAGAAAGACGACCCCGTCGGCATAGTATCTCCCCTTGGGGAAACTGAAGAGGGGGCCGCCATCTACGACCTCATCGGCCGTCGCCAAAATGGTACTTTGCCAAGAGGCATCTACGTCAAGAAGGGAAAGAAATTCATTATCTCGCGCTGAAACAGCATGTAGCTAAGATGCCAGCATCACGTTATTAAATGTCTCACGACACACGCTAAAAAATATTTTTAACGTGTCGAGTTGACAAACTTGGCGTGTCGAGTTGACTAACTTAGCGTGTTAAGTTTGCGATTTACTTGTGGTGTATTTCGTTGAGTGCAGAGTGTTTTTGCATTTTACTCGTCACTCATCATATTTCGTCCTAATCATTTGACAATCAGAAGTTAACACCCTGATGAGTGCCTGACGACTCATCATCACTCATCAGGTCACTCGTCAGGTTCTATATTGCTGATAATCTTTGTGTTAACCCCTAAACCTGATGAGTGACGAGTGTTTTTGATTTCATTTGCAATTCAACTTTTCCCTGCAATTCCTTTGTTGGTACAAAAGAAAATGCTAACTTTGCAACCGAGAACAAGACGAACTTTTAACTCATAACCTATTTGCATGGCATAAAAAGGAATTTAGACATATAGACAAAGAAGCGTCCGCTTGAATCTTGTTTCTGAAATTCGCCAAATCAAAGAGACAATCAAGAGTAAAGTTCAGGATGCTCACGCCTCGGCGTGGGCTTTTACTCGTTAATGATTGTCGGGTGTTTGGCGATACCTCAGAAACGTAGACGAATAAGGTCCACGTTTTTTTGTTGTCCTAACCAAAGCGGTATCGAATAACAAACATCTAAAATATAAGATTATGAAAAAGATTCTACTACTTAACTTGCTCCTTGCAATGCTTCTGGGAGCAACAAGTGTATCGGCAGCAGATGGTGACGTGTTTACGGCTAATGTAACTGTCATCGAAGATGGCGCGACAAAACAAGTGCCAATGCGCTTCCAGGTGATTCGTGAAGACGATAAGACCTGTCGCACTTATGCAACTTACGATAACCTTTCCGACACATATAATCCTGCCATTTATTATGGTCAGAATGGTAAAGTGATTATTCCTGAAAAAGTAAATGGATATACCGTAGTATCCATTGGTACACATTCTTTTAATAATTGTCTCTTCTCGTACATACAACTGCCCGAAACGATTAAAACTATACATGAGTGCGCGTTTTATAAAAGTCATCTTGAAGAGATAGATGTACCACTCGGTAACGAAACCATATTGACTTCCGCTTTTAGAGAATGTAAATACTTAACTAAAGCACGTATATCGTGCCAATATGTTCCCGCGATGTGTTTTTATGGTTGTGATATCTTGGAATCAGTAGAGTTTAAAACTCCGGTTGAGTATGTACTTGAAGCTGCTTTTCAATACTGCTCCTATTTGGAAACTCTTTCCTTTCCTGAGGGTTTGGAGTACCTTAATTCGGGTGCCTTACGGTATTGTGGTCCCCAAAAACTCATATTACCTAGCACCTTGTTTATGATTTGGTATGATGCTTTTGAAGGTATTCACAATTTGAGAGAAGTAATTCTTGCACGTGAAACACCACCCAATATAACATATTATTCTAATTCTTTTCTCCCTGATAACATTACACCCGTGCTTTATGTTCCCGACGAAACGAAGTATACATCAGAGCCTTGGGCATCAAACTTCTCTGAGATTAGGTCCTTCCTTCCGACCGTTGAGCAGACTGTAAACACTTGGTTCAATTATTCCGTAGGTTTGACTTGGGATCTTTTTGATTATAATCATGGTTATACAGAATCTGTGACCGCAAGTGATATCCTCGATCTCATGATAGATGGCGTACCTACTGTACCAGAAGTGTGGGAAGGGTATAACGAACTTATCGTTTCAAAAGACCCGAAGCACATTCCCCAAGAGGTTTCTTTCCTGCGTAAGACAAGCAAAGGACTCGTACCCTATAAACTTCACTACAATGTTCACAACTTCGGCTTCAGCATCAACGGCAAGGAAATGACTTCGCTCGATATGTATAACATTCCTGGACTTGTGAGCGGAGACGCATATATTGCAGTCCCGATAAATGCCCCTGATTATCCTACACTTGTGCTCGATAATGCTACGCTCGAATGGGACACAAATGCTTATGGACTGTCTAATCATGATTTATATCAAGATGGCCTCACGATCAAAGTGATTGGCGACTGCACGATAAAGGTTCCCAATACCATTGCTCTTGGACTGGATGTGGCGACTGTAACCACCATAGAAGGCGGCGGAACCCTCAACATCATTTCTGGCTCATATCCAATCGAGACAGCTATTGTTACATGGCTTACGATACAAGACAACACGACTGTAATAGCGAGAAATATAACAGGAAACAGCGCCCTTTGGGACCAAGATGGCGCAAAAATCGAAATCAGGGACGGAGGCGTGTTTGCTGCATACAGCAAGTATGAGCCCATCTGGTTGGATTCGAATGGTGAATTCATCTTTGGTGAAGGCATAGCTTTGCGCTATCCTGTTGGTGCTTATGTAGGTAGTGGAAACAACATCTATAATGCCGACGGCACAAAAGTAATGAACGATTGGGTAGTCATTGGTCCTGACAATCAAGCAACACAAGACTTGATTACAGGCGTAGCCTCTCCTAAATCCTCTCCTGAAGGAAAGGACTTCATCTATAACCTTGCTGGCCAACGCTTGAGCAAGCCTCAGAAAGGCATCTACATCACTAACGGACGCAAGGTGCTCGTAAAATAAGAAATGCAGAAATAAGCAAAGCCCCGCTACCTTATCGGTAAGCGGGGCTTGCTTGTTTATTCAGTTGTGTTATCTGATTGCGTATTTCTTGCCGTCTTGGATAATGACTCCAGTTTGAGGCGTTTGCCATTTGCGACCTTGAAGGTCGTAGATGTCAATTTTCCCCTTTTTACTTTTCCCACCTTTTACTTTTTCAATTCCTGTTGCATCGTCGGGCAGCAGAATGAGGCGTTGATACTCTTCTTCTGTGATAGGAATGACTGTGCCGTGACGGGGCGTGAAGGCTCCGCTAGTGGCTGTGTTCTTGCGGAAGGTGAACTGGAAGAGGTCCCTGGAAGAGCAGAACTGGTAGTGTCCGTTCATATAACAGTCATACATCAATATCCAATCATCGCTGTTGATTAGGCGAAAGACGCCGGAGCCCTCCACAGCTTCGGTGGTTTGTTGCAGCGTGCCCGATGCCGAACTCCACTGGCTGCCTTCCTGTCCCTCGGGAGCGGTGAGGCTGGTTGCCGTGACTTGACAGATACCGCCTGCTCCTTCGTTCTTATAGAAGGCGTGATAAAGTCCGTCGTTTTCGTTGAAGACGATGTCCATGTCGATGGTGGCTCCGCCCCGGTCGTAGAAATAGATGGGTTCGCTTTCAAGGTCGGTGAAGTCGGCATTTGCGTATGCGTAGAAGACTTTATCGTAGGTCACGACGCCGTCGTTCGTCAGGATGGAGAAGTAGATAAGGTACTTGCCTGCCACCGGGTCGTAAATAGTCTCAGGAGCCCATACGCGTGTTACGTTGGCGAAGTACGTTCCGGCATAACGTGTCGGGAAATGTACGGTGCTTGTTTGCCAGTGGACGAGGTCGCTGGAACGCATGAGCACCATGCCTCTGTTGCTGCTCCAACCGAGTGCTGAACGCATGTCGGTGGCTACCATATAGAAATATCCGTCCTCGCCTCTTAGGATGTGCGGGTCGCGCAATCCGTTCATGACGGTAATGCCCTCTGCTTTGACGACAGGCTTGCCTTTGTTGACGACAGTATAGTTGTAGCCATCATCGGAAACGGCATAGTAGATGTTCTCGTCATCGTTGCTCGGGAAGAAGGTGAAGAGGTAGTGGCTGTAGGGACTGTCTTTTTGGTGAACCCAGATGTCGAAAGTCTTGGTGGCTGTCTCGTTGCCGTTTGTCAGGGTAGCGGTCAGGGTGACGTGCTGGCGGGTTTCACTGGGCGTGCCAACGACTTGTCCTTCGTTGGAGAGCAGGTCTGTGTTGTCGGATTGCCAAGTGATGGTGGAGCCGTAGATGCCTTGAACGGGCAAGGTGACGCCTTCATAGAGGTTGTTGATGCAGCTGGGCAAGGTGAGTGCCTCGAGGTCCATGCTAAGGATTCCCTGTTCTTTCTGGTCGTTGAGTGCTTCTGCATGTGCTGCCAGTTCGGAGAGGTCGCTTGTGGAAAGGGCAGTATTGTAGATGCTAAAGTCTGCATAAAGCGCATCCTTGATATAGGCATCACCATCGTAACAGCTGCGTCCAAGGTAGTTCATGACAAGTTTGTTGAGGTCGCAGGGGTGTGTTTTCATGTTGGAGTTCTGGCTTTTCCGTGTGCCGTTGACATAAAGCGAGCCAGCGTTACCGTCCTGAACATAGGTGATGTTGACCCATTCGCCTTTTGTAAAAGGCGTTGCTGCGCTGACATTCGTCTCGCCGCTCCAGTTGGAAAGGGTGATGGAGTAGCGTGTGTCCTTGGCAGACAAGAACATATAACCTTGGCTTGAACTCTTGGCGAAGCACCAAATGAAGTTACCTGCGCCGGTGATTGTGGTGGCATTTGGGATGTAGAGAGTGGTGCTGATGCTAAACGGTTCGTCGAGTTGGTTCAAGGCTCTGCCAAAGTCTTCGCCGAAGTCAAAATAGCCGTTGCCAGAGCCGAGGCTAAGAACAGGTGTAGAGTTGAAGTGCGTCAATGTAGCACCATTCTTCAAAGAGCCGGTGAACTGAGCTTGTGCGTCGCTGAGGGTTGTGAAGTCGAAGATGACAGGATAGGTGACGGGCTCTTCCTCCTCGTGCCATGGACGTGCATCATAAAGGGCTTTGATTTCTTCTTCTGTAAGGGCTTTCGCGTAGATGCGGAAATTATCCATCATGGTATTCGTCATATAGGCATCGCCACTATATGGCGAGCGTCCCAACCAGCATTGTGTAATGCTCGATGCAAAGCTGGCAGGATGCAGAGAAGTTGTGCACGTGCCACGCTGTTTGCCGTCAATATAAATGGTACATGTGTTGCCGCTCTGCACAGCTGTAACGGTGTGCCACTCGTTTTCCTGAATTCCTTTGCCCGAATATGCCATATAGGCAGTGGAATTCTTTATCTCGTAGTACCAATCGACGTTGCCTGCTTTATTGACGAGTGCCGTGTATTGCCCTGTGCCGTTACCCATGGCCCAAGCCCAACAGTAGCTGCCTAGCGAGTTGGGAGTGCCGACGTTAATGTCGAGCGAAATGGAGTAGTCGCCACTGAGTTGACCAAGTATCTCGCGAGCCATCTGCTGACCGAGGTCGAGATAACCTTGGTTGTTGCCAGTCGAGAGGACACGATTGCCGTCGTCGAGCGTGAGAAACGAGGCGGAGCCTTTTAGCGTGGCATTATAAGTACCGCTGTCGTCGCCATTGTTGTTGAAACTATAGTTGACGAGCAAAGCGTTGTCTTGTGCCATTAAAAGGTTAAAAGGCGAAAAGACGAAAAGGTAAAAAGCGAGGGAAAATATTGTGTGTTTCATGTTTTTTGTTTTCTTGTTGTCTTATTTCCTTATTTTTACAAATTCTTAATTCCTAACGACTTCGGTGAATTCTGGTTTGGCTCCTTCTTCGTTGCTTACTGTTACGAAGATGGTTGAGGTGCCTTCCTGGCCGTCGAAACCGATGCTCTTTGCCGTGAACTTGTAGTCCGTGCTTTCGCTTGTCTCGCGCTTGCCAACCGTAACAGGAGTGCCGAGCGGGAACTGATAGCCAGAACAAGCAGCATCGAAGATGAGGCTATCCTCTTCTGTCACAGGTGCTTGCTCGCTATATTCGGGCAGAGGTGTAACAGTTCCATCCTTGAAGCCATTCTCGATGAGGAAACGTTCGAGTTCTTTTGGCGCAGCTTCAATTCTTGCCTGACGTATGCCATAACCCTGCTTGATGTTTGCTTTCGGCAAAGCTTCCTTGAGGGCTTCTGTAGAAGAACCTAAGCCACCGCTACCGAACGTACAAAAGGGCACAATAGTTTTGCCCTCGAAAGCGTTCTCTTTAACTAGCGTGGCAATAGGCATGGCGTAAGTGCCGAACCAAATCGGGTAGCCGATAAAGATGACATCATAGTCGTCGAGGTTAACTTTGAGAGGATTGATTTCAGGCGTTTCGCCGTTTTCCCGTTCCTTGCCACTGCGCTCGATGGTGGCTTGGAAATCACTATCGTAGGGAATTGTTGCCTCGATGCGTTCGATATCTGCACCAAGTTGCTTCTGCAGCTCTTCAGCTACGGTTTGAGTCGTGCCCGTTTGGGAATAATACAGCACCAAGGTCTTCTGTGGTTTGGTGCAGCCAGTCAGGATAGTAGCCATAAGAGCTAATGATAATAAAGTACTTTTCATAATATAGATGAATTGATATTTCATTTTTCACTTTTCGTTTTCAATTGTTCCAACGCTCGGCACAGCTGGTCGGGACAGGAAGTACGTTTTGTGCCGCAACGGATGCCGTCGAGCTTCTGGATGACGTCTTCCACCTTCTGTCCCTTTACAAGGCGGCAGATGCCTTGCAAGTTGCCGTTGCAGCCACCTACGAAGAAGACTTGCTGAATCACGTCGTTGTCATCTACTGTCACGTCAATCAATTGCGAGCAAGTCCCTTGAGTTTGATACTGAATATGTTTCATAAGATAAGGTTTACAGTTTACAGTTTACTGGTTAGGGTTAGGCTTATCGTTAAGGTTGCTTGAAGCTTGGCAATTCGTCGCGCGTGATGACGCAATCTTGCTCGAGAGCATCGTTCCAGTATTCGATATTGGCATTTGTGTGGTCGGTGCTGTTGAAAGCTTCGTCTTTAGGTTTGTTGGTGCGGTCATAATCGTACCACGGAATGAGGAAACTCCAGTACTGTCCATCAGCCCAAAACTCCGAGACCTTCGGAATGTTGCCGAACTCGCTGATGGCATAAAGCTTGCCCGGATAGTTCTCGTGGAAGTAGTCGTACCACCAATGCATGTCGCTGATGCTTTTGTCGTAGAAGTCGTAAGCAACGATATCCACAAACTCGTCGCCCGGATACCAAAGTTTAGAGTCACCAGCGTTATAAATCCAGATGAGGTTCGTGAGTCCGTGATAGTTCACCATTCGGTCGTACATGACTCGCCAAAGCTCCTTGAAAGCTTCTGGTCCGTCGATGCCCCACCAGAACCAAGCCTTGTGCCAGTCTGTGCCCGGGTTGGTTTCCGTCCAATTGCCCTGAGCTTCATGCAAGGGACGCCAAAGGACAGGCACTTTGTTGTTCTTCAGGGGCTTCAGCCATTGTGCCACTTTGTCAATGCGGTCGAGCATCGTTTTATAATCTTCTGTACTGGGCGAGAAGATGGCAGACGGATGGAAACCCGTTTGTCCGCTTTCCGAGCCAGGTGTGCAAGTCCAGCCTGTGCCGTCGTTCGTTGGCATGTTCCAGTGCCACATAGCCGACACGATGCCGCCCCTGTTCCACCAATTGCGCCAAACGGTGTTGTCGGCATAGTTAATCCAGCCTCCTGGGGAAGAATAAATGTCGTGGATGAAGTCGAAAGTATTGATGGCAGGATACTTTCTCGTGTGCTTATAGACCCAATCGGCCTCGTTCGTATTGTAGTTCACGCAGGCATGAGTGCCCGTCAGGATTTTCTGTCCCACGTTTTCCTCGAGGTAAGTGAGCAGGTTCTGAGCCTCTGCCGAACGATTGCTCCACTTTGGGATTTGCTCGAAAGCGACGCTGTCGACGCTTTCCACCTCGAAGCGAACAGCAGTCCCGTCGGCTTTATAGACAATCATGTTTTGCACCTGAGCCCTCATCGTCGGGCAGGTCAGGGCAAGAAAAAAAGCGAAGAGGGTTGATAGTTTCCGAGTGTATTGTTTCATAAATTGAAGTTTTGTCTTGCAAATATACGAATAAGCTTTATCTTATATGTTTTTGGTTTCTTACTCTATCGCCACGATGCTCCCGAAGTTTTTCCATGGCACTTTTGCTCTATAAGCATTCACAGAACCAGCTGGGACATGGAGGGTAGCAGACGAGTAGGATGACTCATAAAACGCTCCGCTTTCTACACTGGGAACATTTTCAGCATAGCAATAGACATCTGTCAGGCTGGAGCATCCGTAGAAGGCCAACCTCCCGATGCTTGTCACGCTGCTGGGAATGGTGACGGTGGTCAGACCGGTGCAATATTCGAAGGTGCCCAGGGCGATGCTTGTCACGCTTTCGGGGATGGCAATGGAGGTCAGGCCTTCGCAATAATAGAAGACATTTTCGCCGATGCTTGTCACGCTCTCCGGGATGTCGATGGAGGTCAGGCTGGAGCAGTTCCAGAAGGCCCAGTCTCCGATGCTTGTCACGCTGCTGGGGATGGTGGTGCTCTGGCAACCTACAATCAGCGTGTTTGTTTCCGTTTTTATGATGGCATTGCAGTTGTCCCGGGAATCATAGGTTGGGTTGCCCGTTTCTACCGTTATTGAAGTCAGGCCGGAGCAACCGGAAAAGGCACCTTCGCCGATGCTTGTCACGCTTTCTGGGATGTTGATGGAGGGCAGGCTGGTGCAATCAGAGAAGGCAGAGCCGCCGATGGTGGTCACACTCTCAGGAATGGTGACGGAGATGAGGATGTTACAACTAGTGAAGGCAACATCGCCGATTCCAACAACATTCATCAACCTTCCAAGGTAAATCAATTTGGAGATTATTCTTGCTGTACCAGTGAAGGAAACATGATCATAGCCAGAAACCACCAAATCGCCGTTTTGAACCGTATATTTCAAGTCGTCAATTAAAAACGATGCTTCATCGATTCTGGAAAACGAATGCTCGCCATCAACGTTTCCATCGGCATCGACAGTGACAACAATCTCATCCGGGTCGACTGTTGCAGGAGCATCACTAAAGACAATGCTATCCAGCTGCGAGATGTCGTACTCATGACTTTGTTTGCCCCCCATATAAAGGGTAATCTTCTGTCCCCAAGCTGTCTGTACACCTGCTATTACTGACAGCAAAACTGCCAATAAATACAAAAGAGTTCTTTTCATATATTATATATTATGTTTCCGCTGCAAATATACGATTTATTTTCTTATTACAAGCATCTTTCACCAGAAAAGTAGGAAAGTAAGAAAGTAGGAAACACGACATTAACACATTTTGAACCAGTAAAAGCAGGTATAATTAAGGATATTTAAGATATATAATAAGTAATATAAATATAATATATATCGTAATATATTTAATAATATATAAATAATAATAAACTTTTACTAAGAAAAGTCCTCTTTCCGCTTCGCCCCCCCCCCGAAACACCTTAATGTCTACTTTCCTACTTTCTTACTTTCCTACTTTCTCTCCCCACGAAAAAACTTTCAATTGTGTGTGTAAATAATTGCCAATTTGCTTGCATAATTCAGGAATATTTCGTACCTTTGTGGTGGACTTGGTGGGGTGAGCTCTTAGCTGCAGATAAGGGCAGGCACAGCACGGCTGAAATGCAAACTTAACACGTTGAGGTGCGCAACTCAACACGTTAAGATGAGCAACAAAGCACGCTAAGTCTTTTACCCCTCGTCTTTCTACTTCTTCGGCTTGAAACGGAGTACGCCGCCGCCATTGGTCTGCATGATGAGGGAGCGTCGGTAAGGTTTGCAGTCCTCGAACTCATGTGGCACCTGTTGCTGGAAGTTGTGGATGCGGTCGAGCTGTTTCTTCTTCAGGTTCCAGACGTAGAGGATACTCGGCTGCTGTTCAGTGCCGACGCCAACGGGAATGAACATCTGGTCGCCTTTGATGCAGGCTCCTTGCCCGATGTGATTGGATGGGAAGCGCGGGTCGAGGTCTTGAATGCAATAGTTGTCGAGGGCGTTTCTTGGATTCAGGTGTACAATGGGGCCGTCGCTCAACTTAGGCATGGGGAAGACCATCGTGCGCCATCGGTTGCCTTTTCCCATGTTCTCGATGGTGTTGCCGTAACCTATCAGCCGATTGTGCTTGGCGTCTATCATCCATTGCAGTGCGTAACCGAAGAGTCCGTCGGGGTCGTCGAGCACGATGGTCTGCACCAGTTGAGGCTCGCCCGTCAGCGAGATGCGCTCCACGAAGCAGACGTCCTTCATGCCTCTATAGAGCTGCTTGGAACATTGCGAGACATAAAGCAAGGGGAACTGGTCGGACTTGTGGTAGCGTTCTGTGCCGAAGAAGGCGACGTTGGCGTGATTCTCTGCCGTATGGCTTGCGAGAGGGAACTGCCGCACTGGCTGGAGCTTGTCGTTCTGGAAACGATAGATGGTGGCCTGACCTGTGTTCTGTAGGCTCACGAGATAGTCGCCATAGATAGCCATCCCCTGATAACTCTGCTTCTGGACGCCTTGCAGGTCGGCTATTTTCTGCACTGATGCATCGGTAAAATCGAAGGGAACGCAGGAAGACGTAAGAAGCATGATGGAAGACGTAAGAAGTAAAAATGGGATACGTTTCATAGAGTATGTGTTTTTAAGGTGTTAAGAATTTCTTTCCGTTTTGGATATATATGCCGTTTGATGCTTTGCTGACCTGCTGACCTGCAAGGTTGTAAACATTATTATTGAAGATTGAAGATTGAAGATTGAAAGGGGATTCGGAGCTTTCAATATTCGATTTCCCATTTTCAATTGTCCCGATGCCTGTTCCATCGCCTTCAATGCGTTCGATTCTGAAGTGATCTACCTTGAACCAACCTGTAGATTCGCTGCTTGTGGCTTGTGTGCCATCAGGTTTCAAGCAGCTTGTCCGGATGCCGAGCGTAAGGCTTTCGCCTGCTTCTATGCTTGTCGTTACCTCCATTTCATGAAGGATGAAGGTGGCGCCCGATGTGCCTTTGTGTCCCGCGAAGGTAGCTGTCTCGCCTTCTGTCAGGTTCTTGTCGTAATCACTTTCCTTTCCGAAGTACTGGACGTTGTTGTTTGCAAAGAGACGACACGTGCCGAGGTCGCCTTGCTTGCACCAGAGCAGACAACGGATACGGTAGAGTCCGGGCTTAATCTTCGAGGCAGGAATGGTCTGATAAAACTGGAAGTCGAGCGGGAAAGGACGTGTGTTCCACCAGCAAACGTTTTCTCCATAGCAGTTTGAGGCGTCGTGATTGATGCCGTAACTGTTACCGTTGAGTGTTCCCTGCACACTCCATCCGTAGGGCAGATACGTTTTCTTCTCGATACCGCCGTGATTAACCGTACCAGCTGACGTGAGTTCGAAGTCGGGATTAATCAAGAGAGAGTCCGTCAATGTCTTTTTCCCTTTGCGACGACCATCGGGAAAGACGGAGACGCGAAGCTTTGTCGCACCATAAGGCACGAGCTTGATGTTTCTCCTTGTGCCTGAGAATACGACATATTCAGAAGCCGGAAGAACAGGATTGTAACGGTCTTTCTCCACTTCCCAAGTGATAGGGCGGACGGGCAATGTTATAGAAAGCGGTGTCCCGTCGAGGTCGAAGGGATAGGCATTTGCAAGCTTCTCTTCGTTGGTGTTGAGGGAAAGAGTCTCAGCATCGGTATAAAGGGCATAGTTGAAATCGCCTCTTGGCTTCATACTCCAGCACTTGAAGCCATCGCCCGGTACTTTGCCGTTCATGTTGCTGTAGGTGTTAGTGTCCTCGGTGACTGTTGCAGGAACAGGAAAAGCGAAGAGCAACGGACCGCATTCTACGTACTTTCCTTGCCCGTCGGCAGCTTCAACGACCATTGGCGTCATTTCCAATGAAAGCGTTACAACATCGCCGTCGCTCCAGTCACAATCTAAAGTAATGAACCCGGACGAGGGAGCAGAGGAGATGGCCTGTGTCTCGCCGTTGATCGTGACTTGAAACTCTTTGCACCAACCTGGTATGCGGAAGATGAACGGGAAGTGTGTCGTCTCAGGAACAGAGAAGCGGAAAGTGATATCGCCACAGAAGGGATAGTACGTTTCCTCTGTGATGTGGCACTGGGCTGAGCCAACTTTGAAGTCGATTTCGCTTGGCGCATACATTGCCGAAACGATAGCTTCGCCTGCTCCTCGCATCCAAAGTCGTGAAGCGAAATCGGGCATCATTCGGTGCATGTTGCCTGCACAGCACTCGGTTTCGTGGGTGGGACGGTAAGCCATCCATGTTGAACCCCGCTTGAACTTGTTGTTGTCGGAGTTGCCTGTGCAGATAATTTGGTTGACTGAAGAGAAGTACTGAACGGCGTCGAAGTTGCTCGTGATGGCTCCTGGCGCGGCATTGAAGATGGCTCGTTCAATGCGATCTGCCCATTCTGCCTGTCCCGTGACAGTAAGGAAATAGCCGAGCGACCAAGTGTAATCAGTGATGTCGCAAGTCTCGTGAGCTATGTCGATGTCGCGTCCCTGCGTGTATTCGGCACTTGTAGGCACGCCATCGGGCAACATGTGGTCGCGCTCCAATTTCCGTTCCGCGTTCATGGCAATGTCAAGATATTTCTCGTTGCCTGTATAAGCGTAAAGAAGTAGGGGCACTTTCAGCATCTCACAATAAGTGACACCATGCAAATGGATGAACTCGTCGCTTCCGGCATCGGTTGCATCAAACTCGAAACCGCCTGTGTTGTAAGCAGTTTCGGCTTTCGTCAACAAACTGTTTGTGCCTGTTTCACCATAGAGCCAAAGCATGCCTTCGAGATTGAGGATGTGGCGACGTCCATTCGTTAGGTCGCTGTTCTGCATCGTGTTGTAGTTCCTTTGCAGAGCAGTCTTGAGGTTTGTCGGGGTGCCATGCACGTCGGCATAGGCTTTCAGGGCTCTCCAGAAGACTGCTTGCGGCCAAAGACTGTTGATAACCGATGAGCCCAGACGTCCGTTCGATTGCGGATGAGCGAGTGTGTATTGGATGCCAGCCTCGCCTTTCTGGATGAGTTCTTCGTCGTTGAGAAGGTAGCCGAGGCGCAGCAAGCCGTCGGTGTAGTAGGCGGTCTGCTCGTAGCGCCACCAGTCCTGCCCGTAGTTGCCGTTGCGCGGTATCTCGCCTGCCCAGAGGCAAGTGTTGTAGGGATAGGAGAGAGCTTCCGGATGGCCTGTCAGTCCCGACTTCTGCCGTTCGAGAAATTCGAGGAGCCAACCTTTCGGCTTGATGTCTGCAATGAGTCCTTCCTGAAAAACATATTGGGCTCTGCTGCTCATCGAGCAGGCGAGAAGAGCCATCAAAAGCAAGAGAGTTCGTTTCATCTTGTTCATCTTTTTATTTTTCCATTTGTTATCTCTTCATGGGTGATATAGTTGCGGCCTTTGGGGAGTGATTGGGGTGTAACGACGAAGCGGCGACCATTCTGCAAGTTGAGCGTAATGCGTTGGAAACGTGGTTCGCAAAGCATGTATCGGTTGGAAGAGGGACAGACAGGATAGAAGCCCATCGAGGAAAAGATAAACCAAGAGGACATTTGCCCTGAATCGTCGTTGCCAGAAAGCCCGCCAGGCGTGTCGTTATACTCTGTATCGAGGATGTAGTTCACCCATTTCCGTGTCTTTTCAGGCTTGCCGATAAAGTCGTAGAGATAGGCAATCTGGTGGCAAGGCTCATTGCCGTGCCAATAACGACCTTCGGTGAACATCGAGTCGAGCTTTGCCTCGAATGCTTCTTTACCCAACATCTCGGCGAGTCCCTCCACGTTGTGGGGCACGAACCAAGTGTAGTGGCAAACGGCGCCTTCCGTAATGAAGGACTTGCGATTCACGAAGTCGGTGTTGTCCTCGAAGTGTCCGTCGGCATGGCGTCCGTCGCAATAGCCAGTCTTGGGATTGATGACGTTGCGCCAGTTCTCGGAGCGGGCCATCAGCGTCTTGTAGTCATCCTCTTTGCCCAGTGCCTTTGCCATTTGCGCCACGGCATAGTCGTCGAAGGCGTACTCCAGGGTTCGCGAGGTCTGTTCCTTCTGATGGAAAGCCTCCTTGACGGGGTCTTCCAGGGGAATGTAGCCGTACTGCATGTAGGATTTCAGGGCGCGCCTGCCCATGCCGTTAATGTAGTCCTGCTCCGAGGCCGGGGTCTCGAAGGCATTCTTGCGCATTCCCTCGTAAGCCTTCTCCGCATCGAAGCCCCTGATGCCCTTGATGTAAGCATCTGCAAGGGCCACCGAGCAGTGGTCGCCTATCATGGCAGCGGTATAACTGTTCCAGCTCGGGAAGATAGGCAGCCAACCGCCTTCTTCGTATTTCGTGACGAGCGACTGCATCATGTCGGCAGAGACATCAGGATATAATAATGTGTAGAGCGGATGGACGGCACGGAAAGTGTCCCACATTGTGAAGTCGCAATAGTATTTACCATTTGAGCATTTACCATTTATCATTTTGCTTGCGAAGCACGGATATGTGCCGTCTGCATCGCTCATTTCGTGGGGCATGAACGAGGCGCGATAGAGGGCTCCGTAGAACTGATTGATGCGAGCTGTGTCCGGGCCTTCAATATCGATGGCGTGAAAATGCTTAATCCAAATGCGGATGAGCCGTTCCTTCATCTGTTCGAAACTGACCTTTTGAGCCTCTGCCCTATAGTTCCGCTCGGCTCCCATACGACCTGTAAAGGACGAAGCAGCTTTCAGGATGATGGGTTTACCTGCTTTCCCCCGAAAGGTGAGCCAGGCACAAATGCTATCCTGACCGCATTCGACAGGCTCATCCGTATAAGTGAGCAACAGGTGTCCGCTGAAGCCTGCGCTCTCGCCCCAGCCCTGATAGATGCGATGAACGGGGTTGACGGCATAGATTGTCTTGTGCCAGGGTTCCACCACAGCAAAGCCCTCGCGTTCGTCGCTATTAGGCTCTATGACGATGTGCACGAGGCCGTCCCGCTCAGGCGTGATGCGAAAAATGGCAGCGTGGCTGCTTGCTGTCATTTCCGTCAGCAGATGCTCTTCGGGAAGCCGCACGGCATAGTAGTGAGGGTGGGATACCTCGTCGTCGTGACTGAAGTTCGTGGCGCGCTCTTTTGCCGTCTTTCGGAGCTTTCCTGTGAGCGTGGCAACCGTGAACGAGCCGTAGTCCTGCGTGCAGCTGCCCGAGGTCCAATGGCTGTTTCGGAAGCCCTGCAGTTTGGTGTCTGTATAATAATAAGGTGCCAAACACTTTCGCTCGCTCTCGCGTGTCTGTGGCGTCCAGAAGTTCTGCCCGTTGGGCGAGAGCACAGCCGGCATAGTCTGCCCGTGTTCCTCCGAGCCTTTGCCGAAAAGCCCCGCAGTCTTAGTGTTGGCTGGCGCCGTGCCTACCATTGTATTGAGCGCGCAGAGCTGCCGAAGGTGCTCAAGGTCGTGCCTGTTGAGTCCTTTTGCCGTGCTGCTTGAAGCGCACAGAAGTAGCAGAATAGCTAGAAAAAGAGTCCTATTTGTCTTCATATCTGTGAGTTCTGCCTGCAATTACTCCTCACGTTAAGTTTGCCGATTACCTTAGCGCCATGCGCTGAAGTTCGTTATCTTGCTGCGGAAGTCGCCTGTCTCCTGCAGGGGGAAGACGAGGGTGCGCATAATTCTGTAGGTGCTCTTCTTGTTGTCGGTGCGATGGCCTGTATCGGGCTTGAGGTTCTCCACGAGACGTCCGTCGGCATAAAGGCTGATGCCTTTGTTATCGCCCTTCAGCTGGATGGTCTCGCGCTTGCCGGGCTTGCCCTTATACTTGAAGGTGAAGAGATAGCCGTCGCGGCTGAAGCCGAGCATGCCCTTGATGGGGTCGGAAAGGTAGAACGTGCTGCGCTCGCTCGTGCAGAGCACGGTGCCAGGCTTCTCGTCGGCCCATTCGATAGTAAATTCAACGGTATAGGGATAGCCAATCTGGTGGATATTGAAGATTGAAGATTGAGCATTGAAGATTTGCGTCTTGGGCTTCAGGTCGATGTGGTTGACCATGCTCTTGCGGCCTATCTCGTCGGTGAGAGGTCCATCGCTGAGCATGCCTGCAAAACTCGTCCACTCGGCGTATGCTGCATCTGTGGTGTCGCGAAGGGCGTTCCAGCATTTCTCGCTGATGATTTGCATGGCAGGCAGGATGCGGTCGTGGCAGTCGCCAACGGAAATGCCATTCTTGATGAAGTCGTTCCAGAGTGCGAACATGCCGCCGTCGATGAGCGGGTCTTGATGGTCGAAACGCTTGTCGCGGATGATCGAGGGATTCCAGTTCTTGAAGAGCCAACGGGTGTTGAGGTAGTCGTTGTAGTAGCCGGCTGCGGGCACGATGTAGATGAAGGCGTCGGGAATGGAAATCATGTGGAAGCCCTGCTTGTGCATCTCCACGGGATCAGCGTAACCGTTGTACCAAAGGCTCATCAGCACGCCGTCGGAAGGCACTGGCGTCACGCCCTTGGCATGCGTCAGGCTTCCCCAGAAGACGGGCTGCTTGCCGTACTTCTTGACCTCATTGCAGAGGTGGACGATGAGTTCACGGAAGCGCTCGCAGATGGCAGAGTCCTTGTTGCTGTACTCGTCCGTGCCGATATGGAAGCGGGGGCAGCAGAAGACAGGGTCGGGGCCGCCGAGGTACTCGGCATATAGGCTGTCGAGGAACGGAATGAGCTCGGGGTTCTCGAGGTCGAGGTGTGCGTCGTCGTACTTCTTGGCGGCCAGCGACGGACGGTAGTGCGTGAAAGCGAGGCTGTGAGCCGGCACATCGAACTCAGGGATAATCTCCACGCCCATCTTCTCGGCATAGCGGATGAGGTCGCGCATCTCCTGCTTCGAGTAGCTGCCGTCGATGGCGGTAAGGCCGGGGAAGAAGTCGCTCTCCATGCGGAAGGCAGCGTAGGTGTCGTCCCAACTGCTCTCAAATTGGTCAAAGAATCCATTGTCGTTGAGGTGCAGCTGGAGCGTGTTCATCTTGTAGTACGACATCACGTTGACCAGCGAATAGAGGTAGCTCAAAGGATAGAACTTGCGTGCCGCATCAATCATGAAGCCGCGGATGGGGTAGTCGGGCTTGTCGGTGATGGTGAGGCAAGGAAATGTTCCCTTTGTTATCACGCCAGCATTGTTCTTAGCGAAGTGTGTGTCCTTCATCTGGAGCAACGTCTGCGCTCCCCACAAAGCACCTTGGGGCGTAGCGGCTTGAACGGTGATGCCTTTCGGAGAGATTGTCAGACGATAGCCCTCGTTGCCAAGCTTGGCCTTCTTGGCTTCCTTTTGAGAGAGGAGAGAGAGGAAGATGGAAGAGCTTGTGCCTTTCTTCTGCAGAGAGGTCGGGGCATTCCATGCTTTTCCCAAGTACTCTGCCACAAATTGCAGGGAAGCATTGTTGTAGGCGACATTTGTGATGCTCGACACCTCGACGGTGCCTTCGGCCAGTTTCGTCTCTTGTACAGTTGGAATGCAAAGAGGCTGTGCTACTACCTGTCCGATACCAAGGAAGAAGAGCAGCGAGAAGAGCTTTGTTTTGATGTTCATTGTTGTTATGTTTTAGGGTTTATTATTCGTAGTTTATAGTTTCTTTCCACAGATTTGCCTGAGCTTGCAGTACTCGCAGACTTTAGCGTCTGTCGTGCAAGTGAAAGGTTGTTCAGGATTGAATATATCGTTAAGCACTTCCTGTAATCCCTCCTTGAAAGGTTCGGCATATTGGCCCCGGAAGTCATCGACCACATTTCCCTTGATGACAATCGATGGGTTGTAGTCCTCCTGACTTGCCTTGATTGGGAAGAATAGCACAGGTTGGATGGGCAGAGTCGTCTCTTTTTCCTGCATCTCGGCCAAGGCATAAAGGAAGGTCTGGAAGATGTAGCTGTCTTTAATCTTATACGAGCCTGTTTTATAGTCAACAATGCGCAACTTGCCATCCATCTCGTCAATGCGGTCAATGCGTCCACCGACTTTGACATTGAACAATGAAGATTGAAGATTGAACATTATCGCCCGTTCCTTTTCGGCTCCTATGATGCGGAAAGGCGTATGCTTAGCATCGTAATGAATAAGTTTCTGAAGATAACTCAGCAAGACATCGTAGGCGATGAGTGTTGTGCCCTTGTATTTGTTGCCTTTTGCAATCTCCGTTGCATTTGTGAAGCGTTGCTTGAATTCTGTCATGCGGTCGAAGTCCTCTACTGGATGGAACCAGCAAACATCGAAGGCTATGTGGAGCATCGGTTCTAGCACTTTGGGCTCGCCAAGCATGTCGGCTGTGATGGTATCTGTGCCATAATGCTTCTGCAGCCAGTCATAGAAGAACTCAGCTGTGTCGTGGAAGATGGTGCCGATGATGTCGGCAGAGATTCCTTCTTCTGGGTCGTCTTCGCGTCGAATGCACAAAACATTATCCAGATAGAATTGCATTGGGCACGCTATATATGCGTTGATGGCAGAAGGACTGAGCATGAGGTGCTCACCGTCTGGCACGTTCTGGTCATAACGATGCCGTAAATGTTCCATCACCTCCTGTGTCTTCTCGACCAGGATGGGTTGTGTCTCCTTTACCTTTGGCTCGCTTCTCAACCAACGCGTCTTGATGGGAATATCCGTCTCGGCAAGCATTTGTCTCAAAAAGCGCGACATTTCGTGCTGATTGCCTTCGTTCGTGCTCTCGTTATATACGCAAGTCAAGTGCTCGCAGCGCTGCACGAGACGGTAGAAGTAGTAGGCATAGACGGCGATGCGATGCCTTTGTGTCGTCAGGCCGAACGCTTCTCGAAGTGTCTCTGGAATGAACGAGTTGGCATGGGCGCTGCGTGGCAAATTGCCTTCCTCAACGGAGAGCAAAAGCATGCTCTCGAAGTCCAGGCAACGTGTCTCGAGCATTCCCATCATCTGAAGGCCTCTATCGGGTTCGCTATGAAACGGAATTTTGGTGCTCGTCATCATCTGTCGCAGCAAACGACGAAGGGTGAGAAGATTCGGGATAAGGGAATAGGGATTGACAATTAAGTCCTTCAACAGGCATAGCATCCTGTCGATACGGAAGACGGTCTCGCTATAGAGTTGTTCGAAGAGGTTCGGCTCCTCAATCTGTGCATAGTGAAGAGCAATCTGCCGCAGGAGTTTGAGTAGATAGTCGAGCAGTTCTTTTGTACCGCTGCCGTGGTATTCAAAGCAATCCTCTTCGTTAAGTAGCTCAAAGAGCGGCTGCCTTCGCAATGTCTGTACGAAAGGATAGCGGAAATGTTTGCGGTCTTTATCGTAGCCCTCTGTCTGCAACTTCAGCAAAGCCATGATGATGCCGTAAATCGGTGTATCGGCAATAGGGAAGCCCATCGTGACGTTCACTTCGTTTGCAGACTCGGGAATGGTGTGAAGAACGGGTTGCATCAGGGCTTCGTTGCAAAGGATAACGGCATCTCCATTCCAGGTGTTGACATATCTGGCTGCTGCATTATCTGTTGAGCAGGCGATGAATGTCACATCGCGAAGGTGGCTGAAGTTGTCGAAAGGCTCAGGCTCGCTAATGGCGTTGGGGAAGTTGCGAAGGTTCTTCTTCATGAAGTAGCCTGCCTCGTAGTCTTTCTCCTTGTCGCAGTAGAAGATGTCGTAGTCCCAATAGAATCGCGCCTTGCCCTCTCGTTGGATGAGGTTCAGCATCGCTTCCTCTACATTGTTCAAGACGTTGAAGCCTGCAAAGACGACGGCCCGCTTGCCTTCAAGAAGCTTTTGGACAAGGTTGTCGTCGGCTTGCATCTGCTCTGTGACATATCGGTAGAGTGCGCCTTCCCAAAGCTTGCCTTCAGCAAGAAGGCGTTCGTGGAGCTTTGTGTAAATCTCGAACATATGGCTCCAGGTGTGCAGGAATTTCTCTTGTAGCAGTGTGCTCTTCTCTAAGGAGAAACGGCCGAAGAAATGTTCCAAGGCTTTGCGTTGTTTCTCTTCAAGATAGTCGATGTTCTTGAGGCGTTCTTGGTCGGCAATGTTGGTGAAGATGGCTTCTGCGTTTGCCAAGTGTTTGTCGATATCGTCGAAGTCTGCCATCAGCACTTCGCCCCAACTCCAAAACTCGTCGAGCGTTTCGGTATAGTCTGCTCCGAGCACTTCCTGCATAACACCATAAAGCTGGAAGATGCATTCTATGGGATCTGCCACTTGAATAGGTGTGAGCGATTGGAAAAGGTCGCCCATCATGCAGTAATGTGGCGCCCATACGGGTTTGTTGCTCTGCAGGGCAAACTCACGACTGAGGAACATGCCAGCACGTTTTCCGGGAAAGACAACTGTCACATCGCGCATATCGTTCGTGAAGTGCGCAAGCATATCGGCTGCTATGATGTTGAGGAAACTTTTCATGCGTCTTTATCCTTTAGTCTTTGACGGGCACTGGTCCTTTGCCCATAATGTACCAGAGGTAACCTTGCACATCGTGTTTGGGGTACATCTGCTGCAGGAGTTTCATGTATGCTTTTACCTGATCATAGTAGAGGCGGCTTGGATGTCCGAACTTATAGTCGATGACGGTGATGCTGTTGTCCTTCATCACCACTCTGTCCGGCCGGAGCACGCAGGGCAGCCCGTCTTTCTCGTTTATGCTGGCGATGGCACATTCATTGTATACGGTATTCTCTTTGCTGAACCACGAAGCGACGAGCGAGTTGCGGAAGCCTTCGTTGATACGTTTCGTGATGGCTTCCCAGTTTTCGTCCTCGCCGATGATGCCTTCCTGGCGAGCTGCGTCGAGCGTTTCTTCGATCTGACCGACATCTTCTATGCGGCTAAGCACTTCGTGCATGCGTTTGCCTATCTCGCGTTGCGACAGTTTAGTGACCATTGTCTCTTGGCCATCGTCTGTTGTCATCCGTTGCAGGTAGTCCTGTGCCTGATTGCTTTGCAGGAAGTATAGCATCGGATTCCTTGTCACGACCTTTACGTCGATGGCATCTTCCATGCGATGCTCGATGCGGAGGCGGTTGGTTTCCTTATCTTCCTTGCTCTCTTCCTTAGCTTTTATAAGGGGCTGTCCCACTTCATACTCAAAGCAGACCTCATCCATATCGTTGCTGTCGTTCTTCAGCGTCTTGTAGATAAGTTCTCCTGCTGTGTTGGCCTTTGTCTGTCCCCAAACATAGAGGTTGCATTGGGCTCGTGTGAAGGCAACATAAAGCGTGTTGAGTGCATCCACCCGCCGCTCCAGGTGTTCCTCATCGTAGATGGGGGCAAAGACGGACGTCCTTACTGCTTTCGAGAATGTCGAGATGGGCAATGCACCCAGCTCGTTGTACGGGGCGATGTTCGTCTCGCACCAGAGCATGTCGCCCAAGCGGTCTTTCTCGATTTCCCAGTGGCTGAAAGGCAGCAGCACGGTGTGGAACGCCAGTCCCTTCGATTTGTGAATGGTGAGGATACGAACGCCAGCCGCAACTGAGTCGGGCACGGAGCGATAGCGCAGCTTCTCATCCCAAGCGGTGAGGAAGGTCTGAATGTCTGGTGCTCCGGCTTTGCGGAGGTGGTTCTGCAGCTCGTCGAAAAAAGTCAGCACGTAGATGTCTTCATTTTTGATGCTGCTGAGCGAGAAGATGCGCCACAGCCTTTCTGCCAGGAGATAGAGGGGCAGTTGCATCAGTTCGTCGCGATGTGCGGTGAACGCTTCGGGCAGGACGTCTTCTGCTTTTTGCAGAGCGATGCTTTGGACGGAGGTGTCGGTCTTTCCGAGTGCGTCGCGAAGGTAGTGGTGCATGAGGTACTTCTCCGAGATGCCGTCGGTGTGGTTTTTGTCGATAAGCAGACGCAGAGCTGCAATCAGCATCTGCACGCTTGTTGACGCTTCGAGCAGGAAGGCTTCGTCGCTGACGAGTCGTATGTCGGGAGCGAACGTGGCGAATCCTTCGATGAGTTGTTGTGCCATCAGGTTCGTGCGGACCAGGATGGCTATCTCGCTGAGGTCGAGGCCGCCTGCCCGTAGCTGTCGAATCTGAGCAGCCATGTCGCAGACGGTGTTCTGCACGTAATCTTCGTTGTCTTTCTGAGTCTTATCTTTACATGGCCCAGCCCGTCTTCCTTGTCTTTCTGTTGCTTGACGTCGCTGTATATGTGGCTCAGTTTGATTGGCGCATCGGGGGCAATGCCGTCGAGAATTGTTGCGGCAAGCGGGAAGAAGGTGTTGTTGAAGTCGACGATGATTTGATGGCTGCGATAGTTGACGTTGAGGGGCTCCTGGTGGATGTGGTAGCTCTGCAGTTTCGGTTCGTTCTCGATGCCGTAGAGAATCTTCCAGTCGCCGTTTCGCCATCGGTAGATGCTTTGTTTGATGTCGCCCACGAGCATTCCCTGTCCGCCGGAAGCGAGTTTTTCGAAGAGCAGCTTCTTGAAGTTCTCCCATTGCATTCGGCTTGTGTCCTGGAACTCGTCGATCATCACTCTGTCTATGTAGGTGCCGATCTTTTCGAAGATGAAAGGTGAGTCGCTGCCCTCCACCATTTTGCTGAGCAGTGCTGGTGTTGAGCTGAGTGTGAAGCGGCCAGCATCGCCCTCAATCTCGCGAGCCCTTTGGTCTATGTTTTCCAGAAGGCGTAGCAGACCGAGGTGTCGCAGGGCAAGTGTTGCGGAGTGGTATTCCTTGAGACACTCAGGGTAGAGTGCAAGCAGCCGCGAATAGGCATTCTGCACTTCAGCTTCCTTTGCGTAGTATGTCTTGAACTTTATCGCCTCTGCTGTTTTCGTCGGCCCTTCGCTTTCCATTGTCCGGGCTTTCGTCAGGAACGAGCGGATGTTCTTTCCGTAGGTGATTTGGCTGAAGTCGTCTATCAGGCTCATTACTTCGTCCACAGCCTTCTTGACCTCTTCCTCTGCGCGATTCTTGATGGCGAACATCTTGCTCTTGAAGGCCTTGATGGCTTCCGGATCGCTGATGCGCTTGAGTTCGGCCTCGCTCTTTCGCTGATAGTCTTCCTTGAAGATGTTGCCGGCAAAGGCTTTGAGAGGCGTCGTGATGTCCCACCTGTCGCCGTTGTCGAGCTGTTCGCGGACGTAGTCCAGCACCCAGCGCTCCACTTCTGGTTGCTCGTCCATTGTTTCAATGAGGCTATCGACGGCATTGTCAATCACGTCGTCGTGCGAGAGTTCAACCTGCAGGTTGGCTGCAAGTCCGAGCTCTCGAGCCATGTTGCGGAGGATGCTTTGGAAGAACGAGTCGATGGTCTCGACGCGGAAGTGCGAATAGTCGTGCAGGATGGCGGTCAGCGCCTTGCCAGCCTGTTCCCTGACCTGTTCTTCGGTGATGGAAATGCCGGCCTGTGCAAAGCGTTTCTTGAGGGCGTTCATGTACTTGCGCGAGCCCTTCAGCCCCATCTTTAGGCCGTAGAGTGTCTCCAGGATGCGGCTCTTCATCTCGGCTGTCGCCTTGTTCGTGAAGGTAACGGCAAGGGTATGCTTAAACTCCTGCTCGGCACCGGGCTTCAGCAGCGCTTTAATGTACTCGATGGCAAGGGCAAATGTCTTGCCCGAACCGGCCGAAGCTCTGTATATCGAGAGGGATTGGTTCATAAAACGCCGATTTTTCTTCCTTTTGTATGCAAAGATAATAAAAAATGTTGTACCTTTGCAGTCCGGAAGCAGAATTTCTTCCGAAGAAAACATAATTTGACAAAACAGAGGGACAAACGATGTGCTCTCGACAGTGGAAACGAAAACGTCGCCTGCGGAAATGCTAAACGCCGCACGCGGAAATGGCCAACGCCGCACGCGGGGATTGCAATCGTCGCACGCGGAATTTCAGACTTCGGTTAACGCTGTTGAATATCAGCGACTTAGAAAATTCGTAAATCCCAACACGATAAACTCAACTTAAAATCATAAAAAATCTTTACAAAATGGCAGGATATTTGGTAAGCGATACGAGAAAGGTGACAACGCATCGGCTCGTCGAAATGAAGGAACAGGGACAGCAGATTGCCATGCTGACATCATACGACTATACGATAGCTCAGCTGGTTGACCAAGCCGGCATCGACATCATCCTCGTTGGCGACAGCGCAAGCAATGTAATGGCCGGAAATATGACGACACTGCCCATCACCATCGACCAGATGATTTATCATGCCCGCAGCGTGACACGCGGCGTGAAGCGTGCTCTGGTAGTCTGCGATATGCCCTTCGGAACGTATCAGGTGAACCCTACAGAGGGTGTGAAGAACGCCATCCGCATCATGCAGGAAAGCGGTTGCGACGCCCTAAAGCTCGAGGGTGGGGTAGAGATACAGGACACGATTCGTGCCATTCTCGATGCAGGCATCCCAGTGATGGGACATCTGGGCTTGACACCTCAGAGCATCAACAAGTTCGGCACCTATGCCGTGCGTGCCAAAGAAGAAGCGGAGGCTCAGAAACTGCTCAGCGATGCCAAGCTGCTCAACGACTTGGGCTGCTTTGCCATTGTCCTTGAAAAAATACCGGCTGCCTTGACCCAGAAGGTATGCGAGCAGGTGAAAGTGCCCGTCATCGGTATCGGCGCAGGTCAAGCCGACGGTCAGGTCCTCGTGGTTCACGACATGCTGGGCATGAACAAAGGCTTTTCGCCCAAATTCCTCCGCCGCTATGCCGACCTCTCCGAGGTCATTACAGATGCTGTCGGACAATACATTACCGACGTCAAGAACTGCGATTTCCCGAACGAGGACGAGTCGTATTAGAAGCTGAAGCAAATACCGAAACTTGGCGTGAGCTGGTGCAGGTTGCGATGGAAACGTCCTTCCTGCTCTACCACCGTATCATCTGCAGCCTCACCATAGAGAAGGTAATGGTTGGCCATGTCTGTTAGGCTGATGCTCTGGTAGTCGTAGTTGTAGAGGGCACGAGTAAAGTCATAGTCGATGCCGACGCGCCACACAATATTGTGCTTCAGAGCGTACGAAAAGCAAATTCCAGTGCCGAAAATGAAACTGCCCCGACCGTCCAGATCGATAGCTTTAATGCGGTCGTAGGTGTTGATGTCCTTCTTCTCGTCAACCTTGGTCAGTTCATTCAGGAAGCCCATCAACTGGTCCTCATAATCATCATTTCCCGAGAAATTAGCCATATACCAGATATCGCCTGACTGACGATGTCCGAAGAGCAGTTTTCCGCCCAGGCTCATCCTTTTATTTAATGGCAACTGCCCATAGACACCACCCATGACGTCGAAGCTGGAGAGCTGGTCTTTATGGGTGGTCGTACTGTGCTTATAGTTGGCATCAAATGGGTCGGGATGGCTATATTGGTTAGTGACGGGATCGTAATGAAGCAAGCCCGAAGTCCAGATGTCGTCTGTGCCGTTCCAGCGAGGGGTGACGGCTGTGCTGTTGATGCGAGCCCTCAAACCTAAGCCGACATAGGGATTCAGGAAGTATGCCGCTTCAGCTGCTATCACAGAACTCATGCCATGCTTGAGGCTACTCGGTCCACCTGCTGCAATCAGCTCATCGGGGACGCCTTTATGTCCCATCATGATGCCAGCACCAGCTTGCAGGGAGAAGAACGATGGGTGTTCGCTCAGGTCGGTCAAATCTTCCATTTCGCGACGGATTGTATATTTGTCCCTGAAGATGAGGTCGGAAAGAGCGTAGCCCAGTTCAGTTGAAAGGATACCAATACCTGCTCCCATCATTACGTCGCTGACCCAGTGTCTGTTGTTCATCACGCGGAAAGCACCGATGCCGGTAGCCACAGCGTAGCCGCCGACACTGTACCAGAGGCTGCGCGTCAGGCCATACTCTTTATGCAGGATTGTGGCAGCCATGAAAGCGGTTGCGGTATGGCCGGAAGGGAAGGAATTGGAGGTAGAACCGTCGGGGCGCGTTTCCTTGGCAGAGTACTTGATGCCGTTGACCAAGCCGGCCATAATGACGGCAGAGAAGACGTTGCTTGCCAGCAGGCGTCCCCACTGTGAGCGCCCTTCGTAGCCTGTCGCCTTCAAACCCCAAGTGAGCAGGAGCGGCGAGTATTGGATGTAGTCATCGGCTTTATTGTGGAAGCCTTCGTTGATGTCGTTGTTGACCTTACGGACGTCTCGCTTTACGGCGTGCAGAGCGGCGCCAAGCGTCAGGTAGGGTACGCTGGCTAGTGTCATGTCGCGCTTCACCGTCCAATACCTTTCGGTTTTGTTTACATCGACGGCTTCGTTCTGCACCGAAAGGTTGCCCGTCATGCCTTGGCACATAATGGAAACGGGCATCGGCTCTTCCGTTATCTTCAGGTTAGCGCGTTCCTTGCGTATGCCTTCGAGCGTTGTCGGCAACGTCCAATGCAATGCGGGTACTTGTGTGTCGATGGCAAAGGCTTGAAGCGTTGCCAACAAGAGAATAAAAAGGGGGAAATGCCTTAACATAGTTCTATTTTCTGCAAATTTACGAAATAACTGTGAACTATGCGCCATGGACGATGAACTTTTTCTTATATTTGCAGAAGAAATGGTTAAATGGTAAATGATTAAATGGTAAATACGAGATGAGACACTTTCGACTTCCTTCATCGGTTCTCCTCGCCGTGATGTTTTCAATTTTCAATCTTCATTTCTCGTTTGCTCACGCCTACGAGTTCATCTATGGCGACGACACCCGAACAGGTACGCTTTATGCCAAAGACCCTATCGTGGTATGGCATGGTGGACGCTACCTGATGTATTACAGCATACCGCCTCATAATAGTCGCGACTGGGAAGGTTGGAACATCGGCATTGCCGAGAGCCAAGACATGAAGCAGTGGCACAGGATTGGCGAGATAACACCTCAGGCCGATTACGAAGCAAAGGGACTTTGTGCACCTGGAGCATTGATGAGGAACGACACGATTCACCTCTTTTATCAGACTTATGGCGGAGGCAGGACCGATGCCATTTGCCATGCTTGGAGCACCGACGGCCTGACCTTTGTTCGTGACCAGACCAATCCTATCTTCCGACCGACAGGCTCATGGAATTGTGGCCGAGCAATTGACGCTGAGGTCGTGGCATTCAAGGGTAAGTACTTCCTTTATTTTGCCACGCGTGACCCGCAGTTCGAGCGGCAATTGCTTGGTGTGGCAACGGCTCCCATTGGTACAGACTTCCGCCGAAGTGACTGGACTTTGGCTCTCGATGCACCCATACTTCAACCCGAACTGCCTTGGGAAGGCAAGTGTTGCGAGGGAGCAACGGTCATCGAGCACAAGAAAAAACTTTACATGTTCTATGCTGCCGACTACAATAACTGCCCTCAGCAGATAGGTTTGGCGGTCAGCATGGATGGCATCCACTGGCAACGTTGCTCGAACGAACCTTTCCTCCGCAATGGCTTGCCAGGCGAATGGAACGAGAGCGAGAGCGGACACCCTTGCGTCTATAAGGATCGGGAAGGCCAAACGCACCTCTTCTTCCAGGGCAACAACAGCCATGGCCGCCATTGGCTCCTGACGAGTATGCCTCTCAAATGGTCGAAGAAAGGACCTGAGATAGTCTATCCCAAGATGCTCGACAAGATTCTCAATCCCGTTATCGACGCCGATGCTCCCGATCCCTCGGTTATTCGTGTTGCTGATACTTACTATGCCGCAGCCACTTCAGGCAACAAACCGCAAGCCTATCAGCGTTATCGTTCGAAGGACTTGCAGACGTGGGAGCCGATGGGCTTCATCTTCGACGAGTGGCCTGAATGGACGAACGGCAGCTTCTGGGCTCCAGAACTCTTCGACCTTTGTGGCCGCACAATGTGTTATTATACTGCTCGACAAAAGAGCGACGGCACCAGTTGCATCGGTGTGGCAATGGCTGACGGACCTGAAGGCAAGTTTAAGGACTACGGGCCTTTGGTGAAGACTACAAACGAGGCCATCGATGCCTTCGTTTTTCGTGATGGCACTCAGCTTTACATCACTTGGAAGGCTTACGGCCTCGACCCAAGCAAACGCCCCATAGAACTGCTTTGCCAGAAGCTTTCCGCAGACGGACTGCACCTCGAAGGCGAGCCGTTTATGCTGCTTCGCGACGATGAGAGACAAGGCATGGAAGGGCAGTGTGTCTTTCGTCAAGGCGATTGGTGGTACATCCTCTACAGTATTCGCGATTGCTGCTCGCCCAATAGCGATTATGCAGTCAGCGTGGCCCGCAGTCATTCCCTTCAAGGTCCTTGGGAAAAGTACGAAGGTAACCCCATCCTCGAAGGCCCGTCTCACAATATGCAAAGCTGTGGCCATGGCACGATGGTCAGGACTCCGAGTGGTGAGATGTTCTACCTCTGCCATGCTTACTATGTAGGTCACTACAAAGAAGGTCGCAAAGCCGTTCTCTTCCGCCTTGAAATCGGTGAGGACGGCTGGGTACACGAGAAGTAATCACGCATTCTCTGTGCTGAGTTTGTCATTTCAACGTGCTGAGTTTGTCATTTCAACGTGCTGAGTTTGTCATTTTAACGTGTCGAGTTTTCCATTTCAACGTGTCGAGTTTGTCATTTCAACGTGCTGAGTTTGCCATTTCAATGTGTTGAGTTTGCTACTATTATTTAATATATAATGTATATAATAATAGATAGCCCTCGCACTTCTCTCACGATGTCAGTTCTGTCAGTTTAGTCAGTTCGTTATCTGACAAATGCAAACCTTGTTGAGAAATATGGAAATGTGCGTTCTTTGGCAGTTCGTCTGGGCGAATTTCTATTTTTTTTGTCGCTTTATGTTATTTTTTATAAAAAAAAGTTGGCAAATGTGAATAAAAAGTTGTAACTTTACGGCTGGAAAGTTGTATTATTAACCATAAACGTAAAGATTATGAGAAAGAAAACATTACTCATGACATTGCTCATGCTGATAGGTTTCAGCTTTGCAAATGCAACAGATGTTGTGGTTGGTACACAGGAATCGAACAAGCTGACGAACTTGTTCCCCACCAATCCCTACACAGCTTATTCTCTGACCGAGCAGATCTACACGCCCGCAGAGATTGGTACGAACGGAAGCATCACTTCCATCTCATTCTATCGCGACTGGACAAGCGAGTCGGTCGATGAACTCAACATGCCTGGGCTGAAGCTTTACATGAAGCACACCACCAGCTCGAAGTTCAACAACAACACCGACATGATTGCGCTCAACGAAAGCAACCTTGTCTGGGAAGGAAACTTCACAGCTCCTTCCGTCGACTACAAGGGCTGGGTCACCATCGAGCTCGATGAGCCGTTCCAGTACAACGGCACCGACAATCTGTTGATTGCCTTCTACGACACCAATCCGCAAAAGACAGAGGCCAACACCAACAAGTTCTACTACGTCACCACGACCGAGAACTCCGCACTGGCCTACTACAGCAACGATGTCGTGCCCGACCTCAGCAGCATCAACAGCTACTCGGGAAGCACAATGCCTATGAAGGCGCACAACTATGTGAAGTTCAACATCGTACAACGTGTCAACTTCGAGGTCAACAACCTGTACGAGTCCCGAGCCTTTCCCGTTTACACCAATTATAACTATTGCCTGACCGAGCAGATCTACACCGCGGCAGAAGTGGGCGAGGCAAAAGCCATTAATAGCCTCAGCTTCTTCATGACTTCTGACGTAGCGTATTCGCGCAACATCAAACTCTATCTGATGCATACCGATAAGGAGGCCTTCGATAACGATGATGACTTCCTGAGCTACTCGAATTCCAATATGGTGTTCCAGGGCAACGTGAACTTCGTGCCTGGTGACTGGACAACGATTACGTTCGATGTCGCCTTCCCGTATAACGGTACACAGAACCTCGCCGTCATCTTTGTCGACGAGACAGGCACCTACACAACGCGATACTTCCTGGCATATCCTGCGGAATCCTATCAAGGCCTGTTTTCATATACCGACAACTTCGTCGTAGGTGCGTCCAATGCGACTGACGCCACTCACGGACGGAGCCAATCAAAGGCCCAGATGCGCATTAATAATGGCGACATCATCGGCGAGATGAAGGCTACTATGCCATTCAATGCAGGTAACGCTTACTCGCTCTCTCAGCAGATTTACTTTCCGACCGATTTCATCACTACGCCGAACGCCATCTCCAGCATCAGCTTCTACAACAAGGGCGCCGAGCCAACGCGCAACATCGACCTCTATCTCGTGCACACCAGCAAGTACAAGTTCGAGAGCGCTACCGACTGGATTCCCTTCACGGAAAACGACAAGGTCTTCAGCGGCAACGTTACTTTCGGAGAAGATGAGTGGACAGCAATACAGTTCGACAAATACTTCGACTACGACGGCAACAGTTACGTCGCCCTCATCATCGACGACAACACTGGTGCGGCAGCTGATCCTGTGCAGTTCTCGGCTTTCTATTCCTCGTACGCAAGGACCAATATCTTATCCGGCAGCAGCAACTATACGGCAAGCAACATAAGCTCTTATGAAGGCACAGTCGGGAACTATCTCAACGCCATTCGCGTCAACGACAAGGGCCTCAACTTCAAGCCCACGAGCATCGAGGTGAGCGACATCACTTGGGACGGCGCAACCGTCAGCTGGACAAGCCGCGGCTCGAAGTGGAACTTGCAGCTCTTTGGCGAAGGCTATGCCGATTGGGTTACATATGCAGAAGGACTCACCGAGCCGACCTTCACCTTCCACGACCTCACGCCCGAGAGAGACTATCAGGTTCGCGTCCAGACCAACCACAACGGTGAGCTCTCCGACTGGGCTTATTCAGCGTTCACGACCGACGAGCAATACCACAGGCCCACGGATATTGAGGCCAGCGACATAACGTCCCACAGCGCAATCATCAAGTGGCAGGACAACTGCGACGCGAAGAGGTGGCAAGTCTATATGTATGAATGTAGCTTGTCGGGTTCTTATCTCTGTGAGTGGAAAGACTTTGCCGATAGCAATCCCTTCATTCTCACTGGCCTCAAGCAAGGACATCAATACTATGTATGGGTTCGCGCCGTCATCGACGAGGAGAACGAAGTCTATAGTAACTGGAGCGAAGACTATGCTAATTTCACAACGCCCAAGGTTAATCCCGACATTCACTTCGCAGGCATCGACAACATTACGCCCTCTTCTTCCACCATCGCTTGGGAAGGCGGCAGCAGCAGCTATCAGGTTCGCTACAGGAAGTATGTTCCAGGAGAAGTTGTCTTCTTCGACGACTTCGAGAGCTACGACCTCACCACCAACGGCTGGGACGTTAGCATTAACGACGGCAACTCTCCTGGATGGGCAGTTGCAAGTAATGAAGGCAATGCGGTGCTTTGGTCACCCAGTTATAACAGCACATCATACAATGCCGACTGCTGGGCCATTACACCGCAAGTTGACCTGAAGGGTGTCCTGATGTTCAAGGAGCGTAACAGGAGCTCGAGTTATCCTGACACCTACGAGGTGCTGCTCTCCACGACAGGTAAGGCCAAGGAAGACTTTACGACGGTGCTCCTCCCGATGCATGCACCAACTACCGAATGGACGGATGTCAAGATTGACCTCAGTGCCTACGAAGGGCAGCAGGGCTACATCGCCCTCCACCATGTATCTACCGATAAGTATTCTTTGCTCATCGACGACTTCGGCATCATCGACTTTTCAGGGCAAGAGCCTTGGCAGACTCTCAATGAGACGACGGAGAAGAGCGTGACCATCGAAGGCCTTGACGCTGATACAGAGTACGAGGTCGAGGTGCTTGGCTTGATGCAAAGCCAGGAACCCGTATCGACGGGCACCACAACCTTCACGACGCTTGCTAAGCATCCCGCTCCCTTCGACTTCTCTGTCAACGCTGCCTCCACCACTGCCAATGTAAGTTGGACTGGCTACGGCAATCTCTACGAGGTCAAGTACAGAGCGGTTAGTGGCAGCA
>Ga0247609_10001191_pt1 | contig 32070 bp, 28 predicted proteins | sample 172DNAGHGlowgp2_FD_193487 | JGI IMG/M metagenome (GOLD analysis project Ga0247609, IMG submission 193487) | Sheep rumen microbial communities from Palmerston North, Manawatu-Wanganui, New Zealand - 1728 DNA GHGlow gp2 | ecosystem: Host-associated > Mammals > Digestive system > Stomach > Rumen ... | reverse complement strand
ACGACGCTTTCGGTACCGCTCACCGCGATCACTCCTCTATGACTGGTGTTGAACTGCCGCAGCGCGCTGCCGGTTTCCTCATGAACAAGGAACTCAAGGCATTCGACCAGGTGCTCAACAATCCTCCGCGTCCGTTCCTCGCCATCCTCGGCGGTGCCAAGGTCGCCGACAAGATCCAGCTCATCAACAACCTCCTCGACAAGGCCGACAAGATCATCATCGGCGGTGGCATGGCTTTCACCTTCAAGAAGGTTCTCAACAACATCGAAATCGGTTCTTCTCTGTTTGACGAAGAAGGCGCCAAGCTTGTTCCGGACCTGATGGCCAAGGCCAAGGCTGCCGGCAAGGAAATCATCCTCCCGGTTGACTACATCGCTGCCGACAAGTTCGCTGCTGACGCTGCCACGAAGGCTGTCTCTGACGCCGAAGGCATTCCGGCTGGCTGGATGGGCCTCGATGTGGGTGCCGAGTCCACCAAGCTCTTCGTGAACGCTATCAAGTCTGCCAAGACCATCGTCTGGAACGGTCCTGCAGGCGTGTTCGAATTCGAAGCCTTCGAAAAGGCCACCAAGGCTATGGCCGACGCTATCGTCGAAGCTACCGCTGCTGGCGCAATCACCGTGATCGGTGGTGGCGATACCGCTACGGCTGCCAAGAAGTACGGCGCCGACAAGAAGGTGACCCACACCTCTACGGGTGGTGGCGCTTCCCTCGAACTCCTTGAGGGCAAGGTGCTTCCGGGCGTCGCTGTCTTGACCGACAAGTAACTGATTATGAGGCGAGTGAAGCGCGAACGCTTGCGTTCGCATTTCCGAGCCTAGAATTTTGCGCTTGCGCAAAAAATTTGATTTTGGGAATCTCGATGTAAATCGAGATTCCATTTTTTTTGCTCTGATTGCACAAAAATTTCTGACTTTAAAAAACTTTGCAACATTGTTTGCGGAGTTTTTTTATTTTGTCTATATGAGTTTCTGGAAACGAATGGTTCTTGTACTGATGTGTGTCGCGGGGGTGGCCCAGGCGCAAGATAAGCCCGTGGAAACTCCAGATGTCGCCTCTCCAGTCGCATTTGACTCAATCGCCCACTACGAAGAACAGGCAGATTACAACTACAAGAAATTCCGTACGGATGAAACCCTGTCCGAGGTGTTTTTCTGGACTAGTGTCGGTTTAACGGTCGCGTCCCCTATACTTGTTTTCGCTGCTGCAGGTGTTGCGGATTGTTACGGTTTTGAGGGCTGCCAGGATGGTAGTCTTGCATTAAACATTGCAGCGATTTCGACTACGCTACTGGTTTTGCCATCCTGGATTACCCATGGAGCGTTTTGGACGGCGAAATTCATCCGTCAAAAGAAATACAACGAGTATTATGGGAGAAAAGAGGAATTGAAACGACAGAGGGTGCAGGCTGTGCCCTTGCTGAATCCTGTGGATGGGCGTTACGGGGTGGCGTTGGCGTTCTCGATTTAGTTCAATTTGCTACATTGCTTTTGGGAGGTATTGATATGGCAGAAAAGATTTCCGATGTTTCGAAGAATTTCCATGCGGAGCATCGCGGGAACTGTGCGATGTCGGTGGCGTACGGCTACGCCCGTGCGACGGGCAAGTCCGAGGCGGAAGCGGTGGCATCTGCCGAGATGTTCAGGAACTTCGGTGGTGGCAAGGCTCCGAACGGCCAGTGCGGCGCGCTCTATGCGGCAAAAATGATGCAGCCCGACCATGCCGATGCCATCGAGGACTTTTTCAGGCGCGGTGCGCAGAACTTCACCAAGTGCAGCGAAATCCGCCCGAACAAGATTATCCCTTGCAACCGCTGTGTGGAACTCGCCGGCGAGGCGCTTGACTTTTTGGAAAAGTAGATTCAGGTATTTATGCGCAAACTTGCGGCCTTGATGTTGTTTGTATTGTCTTTTGCACAGGCGCAACTCGTGCCCGAGGGAATGGTTGTGCCCGCAGTGGAACCAGCCGCCGCAGATTCCGTGGCGCCGACGCCTGTCGTGGAACAGCCTGCGCCCGAGAACATGGTGGAGGTTCCCGAGGGGCAGTCGGTAAACTGGAACGCTCCTGTCAACGATGACAGCACCAAGTATTACGAGGTGGAAGCCTTCCGCTACAATCAGCAGTATGCGTACAGGCATTCGGTGTCGCAGGTGCTTATGTGGGTCGCTGCAGGCGTGGGCGTCGTTGGCTTTGGCGTTACGGCGGCGGGATTCTTGATGGAAGACGCCGACGATGGCCGCATCTACCGCCATGTGGGCGAGGGTATCCTGGTCGGCGCGCTCGTGTCGGCGGGGTTCTCCTTTGGCTTCGACGTTTCTGCCGACGGGGCCCGCATCAAGGCCCAGTATTACAACCAGAAATTGAGCGATTACAGGCGTCGACTTTCGGGCTTGGGTAACGAATAGGGGGGAGGATGAAACGAATTTGTCTTGTGCTTTTGGGACTTGCCGCGATGCTTTGTTGTGGCTGTTCCTACAAGTCCTATTTCGAGATGACGAAAGGGAAGTTCGATGCCATGGAAGTGGAACATTTCAATGGCGCGGGCAAGTATGTTGCACCGCAGACTTTGATGAAGGGATTCTCTTTTTCGGCGGCGTATACGAATGATAGGGATATTCCGATGGATGTCTCGAACGAAGAAGAGGTTCTCACAGATTCGGTTGTCCTTCCCAATAGCAAGATTGATTTTGCATACAGGCATAAACCTTTGCTTTTTTCGGGCGAGGCGAACTTTATGTACAAGGGCGATCTTGCCTTGTCGGGCGTATCGATAGGTTTCACGTCTATGCCGGTCTTTTTTGTTCGGGCGACAACCGGCGTAAATATGCGCAATGGCGAAGGTGGTTTGTTCGCGTATTACGCCTTGGGAGGGGCGGAAGGAGAGTATTCGGGATATTGGTATCATGAATCGTATTCTGATATGGGCTACTACAATCCTGCCAGAAGGGAACTGTACGAGACTAACCGTGATTCGAAAGACTTCTCTTCGGCAGGCGTGGGCGGCTATTTGTCCGTGTATGCGGGGGCTGCGGCACTTTCGTCTTCGATATCCCTGAATTCTCCGTGGAGCGGCCGGAGCGAAGGCTTGGACCTGACGTTTGATTTCCCGTATTTGATTAAGGCGTATGTCGGGACATCGATTTGGATGGGCGACCATATCAAGGTTTCTGCCGGCGTGACGGATTACCTCAATGCCGACAAATTGAGCTTGTCTTTTGGCGGTTCCATAGGATACTGGTTGTAGGGGGATGTCATGAGATATATTTTGAAATATATTCCGGTTATCTTCTTCGGGTTGCTGATGCTTTCTGGCTGTGCCGGTATCGACAAGGGACGCGCGGACATTTATTACGCCAAGAAGACGGTCAAGTCTACGATTCTGGTGGATGGAAAACCCGTCACCGAAGTCAAGGATGCGCCTGTCTCTACGACGGTGTCCGTGAATATCCCGAAGGGGGAACGCCGGCTGACTGTTGTGGAAGGAGACAACATATTGCTCGATACGACTTTCGTTATCGGGAACGGATACGGTAGTAGCAACTGGCTTGCATGGTCCCTTGGGACGACTCTGCTCTTTTCGTCCGTGGCGATAGGTTCGGGCTGGACACTTGGATTGTTGCTCCTGCTTGTACCTCCGATTGTCACCTCTCATAGCGATGCCAATTTCAACGTTAACGTGACTGAAGCCGGCCGAACTGTTGAAGAGCCTGTAATAGAGAGATTCTACAGCGGGATGTATGCTCAGATTTCGTCAGATAAGGATTTTGAAAAGGAATACATGAACCTGATGTACGTCTCCAAGTTGGAAGCCGTATGCTATGACGAAATCAGCAATCTGATTTGGGTGGAAAAGAAAAAGGGTGAACCGCTTTTCAGTTATATTCTGGAAGACGTCTCCGCATGTACAGGGCCGCGTGACGAAGTTGAATGCTCTGTTAAGGGTCAGGAATACTGGAAGCAGTTCCCGTGTCGCCCGGCAGATTAACTATATTTGGCGCTCCGGATGTTTGGGAAAGGAGACCGATGAAACGCCTGTTGATTATTCCAGCGCTGTTGATTGCCATTTGCTCGATTGTCGCCTGCGGGGGTGACGAAGATGCTGCCGTTCAGCCGACCAATCCGTTCTCGTCTACGGAAGATAATCCGGGCAACGACAAGCCCGCACAGCCTGCCGATACCACCGATACGTCTACTGCCAAAAAAGTTGTTCAGCGCAAGGCCGGATTCGACCCCTGCTTTTTCAACTTCGGTGCAGCCTGGCAGGCTGCGCACGAGGACGAGGTCAACTACAAGGGCCTGGACTACGTGGCTGTTTGGTTGGGCGATAACGATTGGTACAACGAGTTCGAGAAGCGCATGGTGGAGATGTGCGTGAACATCAAGGCTACCCCCATGATCTATGCGTACGTGATTGCGGAGTTTGGCAAGGACCAGGGCCTCGTGGACTGCGACATGAAGGACGAGGAACATCCGAACACGCTCTGCAATGCGGGCGCCAACATCATTCGCGCGTACTTCGCCGACTCCATTTTGTACCGCTACGAACAGTATGCCTCGGGCATGAGGGACCAGCTGAAGGTGTTCCTGGAACAGGACCCCGATACGTTCGAGACCATCTGGCTCATCGAACCCGACTACTACCAGTATTCCGAGTCGGCATCGCAGCAGAAGGCCGAGTTCGACGGTGACGCACAGGAAGGCGGCGGCATTCCCGATGCCGAACTGGGATTCTACTTCTCGCAGATTGTGGGCGTCATCAAGAAGTACTTGCCTGCAGCAAAAATCGCCATCGACATCTCCCCGTGGATATCTGACTGGAAGGGGATTTCGCAGGCGGCATGGTACGCGAATTTTGACATGAGCCTGGTGGATTACGCCAGCACTTCCGGCGGCGGGACGTTCGCCGGCGGCGAGAAGGTCCGTGCGGGCAACAAGGCGACGTGGAAAGAGATTTACGAGGCGACGGGCAAGCCGATTCTGGCCGATGCCGGTTACGATAGGGGTGGTGCAGGTACGGGACATGCCCAGATATGGGACAATGTCGCTAACATCAATGCGCGCGCGGCCGAATACGTGGTGGGCGTGATGCAGATGGATGCGTCTCTCGACTATCCGTCCATTGTCGAATCGATACGCCCCCAACTCCAAGTGAATTATCCCTGGTGCGCCGAGCAAGGAGCGAAATAAAAAGCTATCTTGTGCCTTGAAAATCGAGGTCCCTATGAATCCCATAATCGTCGTCGACTATAACGCTGGTAACCTGACTTCCGTGATGAACGCGCTCTCGCGTATCGGCGTGGATGCAAAATCCAGCCGCGACGCCGACGAGATTGCCAAGGCGACCCGCCTGATTTTCCCTGGCGTGGGGGCTGCGGCGTCGGCCATGGAGACGCTTTCGCGCACGGGTATCGGTGATGCCATCAAGGCGGTGGTGAAGGCGGGGAACCCGGTGCTCGGCATTTGCATCGGCTGCCAGATTATTCTCGAAGAAAGCGAGGAAGACGGCGGCGTCAAGACCTTGGGGCTTTTGCCCGGCAAGGCAGTTCGCTTCAAGGACGAACCCGGACTCAAGATTCCGCACATGGGATGGAACCAGGTGAACTTCACCCGCGAGCACCCGATAATGAAGGGCATCCGCAGCGGCTGCGATTTCTATTACGTGCATTCTTACCACCCGCAGGTGCCCGCGGAATATGCGTTCGCCGAGACGACCTACGGCACGCAGACGTTCCAGGGGATTGTCGGGCGCGGGAACCTTGTCGCTACCCAGTTCCATCAGGAAAAGAGCGGCGACGTGGGTCTTGCCATGCTCAAGAATTTCTGCGACTGGAAAGTCTAGAGAAGTAGACCGTAAACAGGGGCGCTTAGGGGCGTTCCTTTTTTTTGTGCTTAGTGTGTATCATGAAAATACAAATCTTGAGAAAATCATAAAAATTATTGAAAATACGATAAAAAACAAGTGATTTGTATCATCAACTATTGATTTTTTGAAAAAAGGAGTATATATTCATAACCATGAAGCCTGTAACGGAATATCAAGACTACCGCCGCTATATGCAGGACTACTACGACGAACGTAAGCGCGTCTCGGCGTTTTCGTGGCGTGAGTTTGCGCGGGCGGCGGGCTTTACGTCGCCCACCTACCTGAAGCTGGTGTGCGACGGCAAGTCGCGTCTTTCTACGGCGGGTGCCGAGAATGTAGGGAACGCGATGAACCTGGCGGGTTTTGAGCTGGACTATTTTAAGAGCATGGTGGTGTACTGCCATGCCGAAACGGACAGTGAAAAGAAGAAGGCCTTCGAGTTGATGCTGGAACTAGCCCGCAACAACAAGGTGAAGGTTGTTGACGGCGAGGCCTTCAAGTATTTTGAATCCTGGGTGCATCCGGTCGTGAGAGAGTTGGCGCCGGTCATGCCAGGGGCGACTCCGGGTGAAATCGCTAAGCGATGCTGCCACAGGGTTTCGGGGGGAGACATCCGCGAGTCGCTAGACTTTATGGTCAAGGCGGGCCTCCTTAAGAAAAGGGGAAACGCCTACGAACAGGCGGATGCGCACCTGAAGGGCTCTTCGGAAGTGATGCCGGTGGCGCTCCGTTCCATGCACCGCGAAATGGCCGCCTTTGCGCAGGAGGCGATAGAGAGATTCGCCCCATCGGAAAGGAACTTTACCGGGCTTACGATGGGTGTGTCTGGCGAGGCCTACGGCAAGATTCTGGCCGAACTGGAATCGTGCCGCAAGAGGATTGTCCAGATTGCCTTGGCCAGCCGCAAGGTGGAACGGGTATACCGCCTGAATTTACAATTGTTCCCGTTGACATGGGGGGAGGATGAGGTCCATGAACAAGAGAATTCTTGACATATTTGTTTGTGCTTTTTTGATGGCGCTTGCCGCGTGTAGTGACGATGGCAAATTGGCCGGTGTCACCGAAGAGGACAACTCCATTGCGCAGGATGAAAGCAGCTCCTCGCTTGGGCTGTCTTCGAGTACGCCAGTAATGACCGTGTCCTCTTCGAGCATGTCCGTCTTGTCTTCGTCGAGTAGCACTATTGTGGTGACTCCCAAGTTCGATTTGTGGAATGGCGCAGATGGTGAATACAAGATAAACACAGACAATGAAATGACTGGATACTGGTACAGCTTTGGCGACGATGCGGAAGGGGGCCAGTCGAGCGTCACTTATCCGGTGCCGCTTGGAAACGATTATAGTAGCGATTTTCTTGACCCTGTTATAGACGCTTGCGGGGGCCTGTGTGGAACGGTAGAACTCCTGAGTGATGTTTCGACTCCCTGGGCGGCCGTCGGTTTTACGCTTGCGGAAGAAGACTCTACGGCGGACATTTCTTCGTGGGGTGGTATTTGTGTCACCTATGCGTCCGAGTTCCCGATAAACGTCTATCTTGCCGTGGAAGTGGGCGGCGCAGACACAATTAATGAATATGCATCTCCCCTTATGGCCTATCCGGCGATTACGCTCCCGAAAACCGTGACAAATGCTCCGACACTTTTAAATATACGTGATCCTAATATTGTCATTACGCGCTGTGCGAAATGGAGCGACTTTAGAATTTCCGACTGGGCGGAATATAACAAGGAAAAATTGAGCAGGGTCTATTCTGGCGAAGAAGCGGCGAAAGAGATAAAGGCGATTGACTTTGTATTTTTGGGCAGTTCCGGTGGCAAGGGTGAATTCAATATTGTAGGTATCAGTACTTACGACGAGAATCTTCCGCAGTGGCGTGATGGCGGTGTGAATGAACAGGATGTCGGCTTGATCACCGATGATAGCGATTCATTGGCTTGCTTGTGGAAGGGTTTGAATGGGTCTGGTATTGTAAATACGGGCTATAATGATCGGGATGAATTTGTCGGAATGTTGTATGTTTTCGATGCTTCTCCTGAGGGTGCATATTCAAGAATTGAATTTCCGGCTTATCCAAATCCGGAATACGAGCCTTATATGTATGAGCCTGTTATCATGGAATGCAATGGCTTTTGCGGAACGATGGAGTTTACTTTGGAAAAAGCGGATTATGCCGCATCTGGAGTAGCGTTCAATATTGCTGAAGATACATTGACTTCTTGTGAAGGTAACACTTGCTATGGAACGCCTAAATTTGCCGATATCAAGGACTGGGGAGGCCTTTGCATCACTTATTATTCCGAAAAGGATGCTTACTTAAATGTTGTTGTAAAAGATGTCCCGTACGAAAATTCTCCGAAAGCCTCTCTCCCTGCATCGGGAGGGCTTATCGAAAAGTGTGTTGCCTGGGATGATTTTCAACCGAGTGTCCCGAATCTGGGAACGGCGGTGAGCACGATTCAGTTTATTGTAAAGAGTACTGAAAATGGCGATAGGAACCAGTTTAATATAGCGGGTATCGGCAAATATTCTACTAAAGGGGCTTGCTCCATCCCCAAAACCGTTTATTAAATTTATAAATGAAGGAGGTTGGGTGTTATGTTTAGGAAAATCTTGAGGCTTGCCACAAGCGTGGCGATGCTTTGTCTAGTCGCTTGTTTCGATGACAATCCGTCGGACGCTTCCATCGATTCGCCGGTGTCTAGCGGGACTTCGGAGGTGGCTGACGAAAGCAGTTCGGCTGTTGAAACCATTCCTGGAAGCAGTGCTGGTGGAAGTGCTGCAAATTCCTCGAGCAGTGTAAAAACGCCGAAGAATACGGCTGCCTGCTTGTGGAATGCTAGCAAAGGCGAAAATTTAGTGAATACGGGGCTTGATCCTGATTCTACACATGGTGCAGGGCTTTGGTATGTTTTTGGCGATGATCCTGATGGCGGTCTTACTGAGAGTTATAACCCGAATAATGTGTGCTACTATGATGATGGTTCCGAGTATAATTGTGTGAAAGCGGTTATAGAATATTGTGGTTGTTATTGCGCTGAATTTATTTTTAGAAAAGGAACCTCTGCTGAAATTTTTGGGGGAATGGGATTCGATGTTGCGGGCATTGAGGAGCCTAATGTCTCGTACGTCCTAAGGGATGGTGACATCAGCGATTGGGGTGGCATCTGTGTGACGTACGCTGCGGATGGGGATGTGCTCTTGAGGCTTTATACAGACGACGATACCTTTTATCAGACTGAATTTGGTAAATCAACTGAATTTGTAGAAAAATGCGTTACATGGGATGCTTTGAATGCAGCCGAGGCTTCGAAACATGCGTCTAGCATTTATTTCGTTATGCCGGGCGCCGATAGTACAAAGGGACACCTTTCTATTGCCGCTGTCGGTAAATACGATGCGAATGGAGCATGCGAGGTCGATGGCTATGCCTATGTTTTGCCAAAGAAGAGTTATAACGAAGGGATTATCGCATTGCGCAGTTCTAGTTCCAAACAAAGCAGTTCTGAACAAAGTTCTTCTAGCGGTATCGCCGGGCCTTGCACAACTCCTGAGAGCGTCAGTGATTTATGGTATGGTCCGTCTGATATTTATGGCTATGTCAATACAGGGCTCGATAATGGGTCCGAAACATCCGGATATTGGTTCAGTTTCGGCGATGAGGAAGCTGATACGTACGTCTCGTGGCCTGCAATGCAATATGAATATGAGACTAGTCTTGACCTGCTTATAGAAGAATGCGGGGGTGTTTGTGGAACATTCAAGTATAGAGATGAGGGCGCTACAGGTATCGGTTTTAATGTTGCCGGGGAAGCTTTGTCTGGAAATAATGGAGTCCCGGACATTGCCGACGTTTCTGCCTGGGGAGGTTTGTGCGTAACCTATGCCTCGGAAACGGACATGGATGTGGTAATGTCTAACGATACGGCATTTACCTATATCAAGAAAATGGCGTTATTGCCCAAGATCTCGCTACCCAAGAGCGTCGAAGTCAAGACGGTGTGCTCGAAGTGGAGCGATTTTGTCTCCGCTGCGGAAACGCCTAGCGATCCGACTCGTGTCGCGTCGATTTTGTTTGTAGCCTACGGAGAAGCGGATGCGGCGAACAGGTTCAAAGTGATTGGTGTCGGCAAGTACACCGATGCCAAGAACGTCTGCAAGCAGGGCGCCGATCCGTTTGTGTCAAGGCAGCTTTGGCCCAACTTCTAGGGCAGTTCGCCGCCAATCAATTCCATCTGTTTTTTGAATATGTCTTTACACGCGTTCTCGCCCAAGTCGAGGAGCGTGTTTAGCATATTGCGGTCAAAGCTTGCGTGTTCGCCGGTGCCCTGCACTTCGATGAAGTTTGCGGCATCCTGCATCACGACGTTCATGTCCACGTCGGCGGCGGAGTCTTCCACGTAGCAGAGGTCGCAGAGCGGCTTGCCATCGACGACGCCTACCGAGATGGCGGTGATGCCGTGTTTCAATATCTGCTGCGTGATGCCGAGGCGTTCCTTGATTTTCTTGAGGGCAATCGCTAACGCCACGAAACCGCCGATGATGCTCGCGGTACGCGTGCCACCGTCGGCTTCGATCACGTCGCAGTCGACCACGATGGCATTCTCGCCGAGGGCTGCAAGGTCGGCTGCGCCGCGAAGCGAGCGGCCTACCAGGCGCTGGATTTCTTGCGTACGGCCGCTCGCGCCCTTGCGCTCGCGCTCCACGCGCTTGCCCGTGCTCTGCGGGAGCAGGCTGTATTCGGCGGTAATCCATCCGGTACCGCGACCGGCGAGCCAGTCGGGGACTTTCGGCAAAAGGGTCGCGTTACAGATGACACGGGTGCGCCCCATCTCGATGAGCACGGAACCGTCGGCACTGGAAATAAAGCCGGTGGTCATCTTGAGGTTGCGGTATTCGTCAAACTTTCTGTCGGTACGTTCGTAGGCCATAATTGCTCCAATTATCAATCATCCATCATCAATTATCAATTAATAACTCAGCTTTTCCGTCGTGCCTTCGCGGAAGCTCCCGAGACGGTACACGAAGTCGCAGTAACTTTGCAGTTCTTCGAGCGCCTCGATGACGGCCGGATTTTTCGGGCTCCCTTCGAAGGAAAGGTGGAAGATGTATTCCCACGGACGGTCGGGGTGCGGGCGGCTCTCTATGCGGGTGAGGTTTAGGTCGCGCTTCGCGAAGCATCCGAGGGCGGCATGCAGTGCGCCGGACTTGCCCGAATCGCTCAGCATGAAGAGAAGCGTAGTCTTTATCGTTCCTTCTTCGGGGAGCGGATTCGCCGTCTTCTGGATGGCGTAAAACCGGGTGAAGTTCACCCCCGGCAAGTTCTCTATGCCTTCGGCCAGAATATCCAGGCCGTAGAACTTGCCGGCGTAGGCGCTCGCGATTGCGCCTACGGTTTTATCGCCACGCTTGGCGATTTCTTCGGCGCTGCCTGCGGTATCGTAGAACGCGGTGCTCTTGATTTTCGGGTTGCGCCCGAAAAAGCGGCTGCACTGCGCAAGGCCCTGCGGGTGGCTCAGCACTTCCTTGATGTCGGCGAGCTTTGTTCCGGGGAGCGCGCACAGGCTATGCGAAATCTGCAACTTGACTTCGCCCACGATGGGGTGGCGCCACTTGAACAGCAAATCGTAGTTGTCGTAGATGGAACCCGCGGTGGAGTTCTCTATAGGAATGGCTCCGCCGTCCACGGCGCCGGTCTCGATGCCCTGGAAAATCTGTTCGAACGTGTCCATCGGGACTACTTCGATATCGTTTCCGAACAGGTGGTAGGCGGCGCTTTCGCTATAGGCCCCGCGACGGCCCTGAAATGCGATTTTCTTCATAGTGTGAAAGATAGTAAACAGAGTGTATTATCAATCATCAATTATCAGTCATCATTTATCAATTACTTAAACCTTCGTCCGCCCTGGTACTTGTGGCTCCAGTACTTGTCGTTCATCGGCGAAATCATCACGCCCTTGCTGGTACTCGCGTGGATGAACCGGTCGCCGTTCAGGTAGATGCCAACGTGGTCGACCTTCCAGAAGCTACCGAAGAATACGAGGTCGCCTTCCTTGAGGCTGCCGCGGCTCACCTTGGAACCGCGGGAGTCCTTGAACATGCCGGAGGAACTGTGGTCGAGAGCGATGTTGTAGTAGCCCTTGTACACCTGCATCACAAAGCCGGAGCAGTCGGTCTTGGTCTTGGTGGCAGAGCCGTAGACGTACTTTGCTCCTAGCCATTGGCGGGCATAGGTTTCGATTGTGCCGCGGGATTCCGGTTTGGGGGCGACTCGGGCGGCCTCCTTGCGGGTGGCGGCGTTGCGGGCCTTGAGGGCGGAGTTCTCGTATTTGCCGGAGTCCGGCGCCGTGGCGGCTTGCGTCTGTCCTGCGGCGGCATCGTTGGCCGGGGCGGCTTGTTCTTGGGAAGCGGCCGTTTCGCTTGCGGGGACGGGCTTGTATCCGCCTATCCTGCGGTCGTATCCGGTGCGCACGGGCATGGTACAGCTGCACAGGTATATGCAACTGGCGGCGAGCGTTACTCCGGCGACAAACTTCGAAAGCGAAATCATCGGTATGAAATGTAATTAAAATGGATTGTAGTTATATTTGGCGGGTATGGAAAAAGTGAAAATCCTGTTCGTGTGTCACGGGAACATCTGCCGCAGTCCCATGGCGGAGTTCGTCATGAAGCACAAGCTCGCCAGTGCTGGGATTGATGGCTTTGAAGTCGCGAGTGCCGCGACCAGCACCGAAGAAATCGGGAACCCTGTGTACCCGCCGGCAAGGCGCATGCTGAACTCCCACGGGATCGACTGTAGCGGCAAGCATGCCCGCCAGATGACCGTGCGCGATTACGAATACTACGACTACATCGTTCTCATGGACAGGAACAACTTGCGGAACCTGCGCTGGATTCTGGGCGACAATCACGACATGTCGAAGGTCTCCCTGCTGATGGACTGGGCCGGAAAATCGCGCGATGTTGCCGACCCGTGGTATACGGGCGACTTCCAGGCAACCTGGGACGACGTGAACGAAGGTTGTGACGCGATTATAGATAAGCTAACTGCGCAGCAGCATTGATGCGATTATAAAAATCCGTGCGGCTTGAACCCGAGACCCTTCACGAGCTCAAAGTCCTTGCAACTGTTCACGCCGGCGGTGGTGAGCATGTCGTCGGTGATGGCCGCGTTTGCGCCACTCTTGAAGGCCCGCTTGCCGTCGTCACCTAACACGCCACGTCCGCCCGCGAGGCGGATGAACGCCTTCGGGTTGATGAATCTATAAATCGCCACGATGCGGCAGAACTCGTCGTTGGTGAGCTTGGGCAAGTTCTCGTACGGAGTGCCGGGAATCGCGTTCAGCACGTTCACCGGGGTGGATTTCACGCCGAGCTTGCGGAGGTCCAAGCACATGTCGATGCGGTCTTCCATCGTCTCGCCGAGGCCCATGATGCCGCCGCTGCAGATTTCAAGTCCTGCGGCAAGGGCGTTCTGCAACGCACCAATCTTGTCGTCGTAGGTGTGCGTGGTGCACACGTCGGGGAAGTGCCTGCGGTAAGTTTCCAGGTTGTTGTGGAAGCGGGTGAGGCCTGCTTCTTTCAGCTTGTCGAACTGCTCGCGGTTCAATAGCCCAGCCGAGAGGCACACGGAAAGCTTAGTCTCTTTTTTGAGCCTGCGGATGGCTTCGCCAATCTGTTCCACGTCGCGGTTCGAGAGCGTGCGGCCCGAGGTCACGATGGAGTAGCGCGGGATGCCTGCGGCTTCCTTCTTCTTCGCGTCTTCGACGATTTCGTCGGCGCTGAGCAACTTGTATTCGGGCGCACCGGTGTGGTAGTAGCTGCTCTGGGCGCAGTACTTGCAGTTCTCGGAGCAGCGGCCGCTACGGGCGTTCACGATGGAGCAGAAGTCAAAGTCGTCGCCGTGAAACTTCTCGCGGATTTCGTTCGCGGCATTGCAAAGTTCCTGCAGGTCTTCGCTCAAAAGCTGAATCGCCTCTTCGCGGGTAATTTCGTACCCGCCGAGAACTTTTTCCTTGAGGTCTTGTACGAAGGACATATTGCGCTCCTTGAATAATTCCGGGCGCAAATATAGTTCCTTATTTTGAATTCTTCACGCAACGCACGGAGAACCCGCGGTCTTTTTCGTTGTATTGCGTCGAGTAGAATCCCATTGCCGTGTTGCGGTAATCGAGGTAAGCATAGATGGCGCCGGTCACCTTCTTGGCTTCGGTAGCAGTCCAGAAGTTCGCGAAGAACCCGTCGTCGTCGAAAGTTGTCTGGCTGTAGTCACCGCTAGGCGTGGTATGCGTTCCGTAATAGGCGCCAGTCGGAATGGCCGAGAAACCGTAGGGGTCTCTCGAGACTGTTGACGTTGTGTACGACTGCCATCCCTTTGTCGATTTCAACTGACCCGATGCTCCTTCTACCTTGTAGACGTAGTTGGCCAACTGGTACCATTCGGTAGAATCGGGAATATGCCAACCGTCGGGGCAGATTCCCTGGTGCAGGGAGTCAATTGCCTCGGCGGCAGATGCGGTCAGGTAGCCCGAGGGCAGGTTCATGGCCGCGGTCCAGGTGTAGAGTCGTCCACCAAGATTGCAGTTCTTATCCACATTCTTGTAACACCAGGCGTTGGCGACAAGGTTGTCGTTGTCCTTGGTGTAGTAGTTGAGGTTTTCGGCCATCCAGGTCTGTAGCCCGATGGTGACGGTCTTGTATTCCTTCCCGTCGCGGCTGTCCTTGAAGGATCCGTATTCGACAGTATCGTTCAAGAAAAGTTCTTTCGGGAGGTCGTAAAGCGCTGCAGGGCGCCAACTGCCATGGCCACCGTCGCAAATATAGGTGTCTTTCGATGTCTCGGGCGACATGAACGTGCCGGACTTTTTGACCGTGCAGGCGTTTTCGTAAAGGGCTTCGGTGGAATACATGAGCCTCCATACGCCTTCTTCGCAGACGTATTGTTTTCCGAGGTTGTTGCTGTATCCGTTTGTCACCTTGTGGAATTCGGCATCCTTTGCATCCGTGCATTCGCCAAAGCCGTATGCGTCGCCAACAAACAGGCCGATGTATTTCTCGAACGGCGGAACCTGCTCGTTGATTTCTTCGAGCATCTGGCGGATGCCCTGGGTGCCGTATGAATACGCCATAATCCAGTCGGCCATCTTCACGCGGGTTTCCTCGTCGTCGTCCCAGGTGCCGTCTTTTTCAATGTTGTTCGAAATGCTCGTGATGCGGCTGAGCAAGTCGGCTTCCGTAAGGTCGCCCTGCAACAGGACGGAGGCTGCCAACAACTTGGCGTCGTCTTCTGTCTTGCCGAAAATGGTCAAATCTTCGAAGGAATGGTTCGCTCCGCCGAATTTGAACGCCTTCATTATTTCCTGTTCTGCGGCAGCCTTGGCGGCGGGAACATTCTTGTACTTACCGCTTTCCGTATACAGGTACACCACGCGCTTGTGGATCAAATGCATCAAGACGTTAATGTTCACGGATTCACGGTCCTTCAAGTCGACAATACCCCTCAATGTCAGGGGGCCCGTAGAGGGTTTGAAGAAGTTTTCGTTGTAGTACGACCCGCTTACCTGCAGTTGGGCGTACTGGGTGGAAAGCGAAACCTTCGGCGATTCGAAGTCGCCCTTTTCGCCGGTCACTTCCCATTCAAAGTTCGTGCCGGTCAAATCGAGAACGCTGTCAAGTTCGGAAAGCCTGATGGTACTGCCCACGGCATAGGGGCCTTTTTCAGCGACACCCTTGAATACTTGCTTGCTGATGGCGACGGTCTTGACGGTTTCGCCTGCACCCTGCACGCTGGAACTCGATTCGGGAACTTGGCTGGAGCTTGACTTTTGCGAACTGCTGGATTTGTCTTTTGAGTCGGAAGAGCTGTCCTTGGACGCAGAGGAACTCCCCTTGGACGAAGAGGAATTATCCTTGGAAGCGGATGAACTGTCCTTGGAGCCCGATGAATTTCCCTTTGAAGAAGAGCTCTTTTTGTCGTCGGAATCGGATGATTCGGGTTCGCCGATATCTTTCCAGTCTTTCTTGGTGCACAGGTAATTGTGACCCTCGTCTTCCACGAAAACAGTGTCGCCCTCCCTTTCGGTAGAGCATTTCCCCAAGTCGTAGATGCTTTCTACGCTGGAACTATTTCCGGATTCCGCGAACGTGATGGAATCGGAGGAATCGTCGCTACAGGCGCAAAGCGAAAAAACTGCAGTTACAGCCAGGGGCAGAAGATATTGCTTTTTCATGTCGACCTCGGTGAGGAGTATATGTTATTCCAGTATGAAAGCTTATTCATAAATATATGGTATAAACGGCTGTAATGCAAACCGAAAAAGCAAAAAAGCCCGGCAATGCCGGGCTAAAAGCTGTGTTTTTCAAGTCGAAATTAAGCAAAAGGCTCCATTACCTGCCACAATACTGCTTTATGCGCGTGCAGGCGGTTTTCGGCTTCTTCGAAGCTCATGTTCACGTCGAGGTTGTCCATCACGGAGTCCGTGATTTCTTCACCGCGGTGTGCGGGCAGGCAGTGGCTCACCTTGCAGTGTGCCGGAGCGAGCTTCAGGAGTTCGTCGTTGATCTGGAACGGGAGGAAGTGGCTCTGCTTCGTGGCCTTTTCGCCTTCCTGGCCCATGGAAACCCACACGTCGCTATAGAGAATGTCGGCGTCCTTGACAGCTTCCTTCGGATCGTGGAAAACGCGGTACTGGCAACCGTGCTTCTTGAGGCCTTCCTGGGCTTCTTCCACCACGTTCTTCGGCTGCTCGAAACCCTTGGGGCAGGCGAGCGTGAAGTTCATGCCCACCTTGGAGGCGAGCGCGAGGAAGGAGTTGGCCACGTTGTTGCCGTCACCGATGAAGGCGACAGTCTTCGGCTTGCCATCGGCATTCTTGAAGCCGCCGAGGTTTTCGCTGATCATCTGCGCGAAGGCGATGGCCTGGCACGGGTGATAGTCGTCGGTCAGGGCGTTCACTATAGGCACGCTACCGAATTCGGCGAGTTCTTCCACCAGCTGCTGCTTGAAGCAGCGGACCACGATGGCGTTCACCCAGCGGGAAAGGCAGCGGGCCACGTCCTTGACGCTTTCACGCTTGCCGAGACCGATGGAATCCGGTGCGAGCAGCACGGCATGGCCGCCCAACTGGTTCATGCCCACCTGGAACGTGGTGATGGTTCGCAGCGAGGGCTTCTCGAAGAACATGGCGATGTTCTGGCCGTGCAGACGGTCGGAAACCTTGCCGGCGTGGACCTCTTTCTTGAGGCGCGAGGCAATCTCGACGGTTTCGAGGATTTTTTCTTCGCTCCAGTCCATGAGGCGGAGGAAATGTTTGTTGCGATCGATCATCTTCAGTCCTTTGGGCAAGCCCTAAAAAACAAAAAAAGTAAAAAACGGAGCTTTTACACTCCGTCTTTAACAGGAAATCACAATAGGATGCTAACGGATATTAGCGAAGTTTCTTTTTGTGACGGTCACGACGGCGGCGCTTCTTACGCTTGTGAGTCGCAATCTTCCTGCGCTTTCTTTTCTTTCCGCAAGGCATGTTGTTTCTCCGTTAAGGGTTAAACTTAAAAATGTGCCCCCAAATAGAGCAATTTTTATGACTCTTGTCAAGGGGTTTTGGCAGATTTTGGGGTGACTTGGGGACGAGGATGGCGCTTTTTTTGCGTTTTTTTGGGGATTATTCGCGGACTTGGGCCATTGCCTGGCGGATAAGGGCGACTGCTTCTCCCTGGCCCCTCGCCTTGGGGGACTCGTTACTGAGCATCTGGCGGAACTTGCGTGCTCCGGGGAGCCCGGCGAACAGCCCGTAGAGGTGCTTCACGAGGATCGTGGCCGGACATCCGGCGGCGGTCTGCTTCTCCACGTAGGGGAGGTAGGCCTCTAGCAGGGCTTTCCGGGTGGCGGGGCGGCATTCTCCTGCGACGATCTTTGCAGGGTCGTCGCTTTCGGGCCGTGTGTCATTGAAAATACGTTCGTCTGCGTCGTGCAGGAACCACGGGTTCTCGTACGCTTCGCGCCCGACCATCACGCCGTCCAGGTCCTGCAGTTGCTCTTCCACCTGGTCGAGCGTCTTGATGCCGCCGTTGATGCTGATGTTCAGGTCTGGCATGTCGGCCTTGAGGCGGTGCACGAAATCGTAGTGCAGCGGCGGGACCTCGCGGTTCTCCTTGGGGCTGAGTCCCTGGAGCCAGGCCTTGCGGGCGTGGATAATGAAAACCTTGCAACCCGCATTGCGGATAGTTTGTACGAAATCGGTGAAGAACTCCCAGCTGTCGAACTCGTCGACTCCGATGCGGCACTTGATGGACACGGGAATGCTTACCGCGTCTTGCATCGCCTTGAAGCAGTCGGCCACGAGGTTCTGGTCCTTCATGAGACATGCGCCGAAGTTCCCGTTCTGCACGCGGTCCGAAGGACATCCGCAGTTCAGGTTGACTTCTTTGAAGCCCGCGGCTTCCACGAGCTTGGATGCCCGCGCGAGGTCTGCGGGGTTGCTGCCGCCCAGCTGTAACACGGCGGGCTGTTCGAGAGGCTCGTGCCCGAGGAACATGTCGGTATTTTCGCAATGCAAAAGTCCGCTGGCTACCACCATTTCGCTGTAGAGCAATATATTCTTGGAAATCAGCCGCAAAAAATAGCGCTCGTGACGGTCGGTGCAGTCGAGCATCGGCGCAATGGAAAGCTTGCGGTTGAAATCCAGATTCATGCAGGCAAATTTAGAAAAAGTTAGATGGTGTTTATTACTATCTTTTCCCCCGGCTGTATAGATGTTTGGTATCTCTAAATTTCCAACCCCCAAATCCGGAGATGCCTATTATGAAGCATAAACTCATGTACCCAGCCATAATTATTGGACTTGCGGCCACGGTCGGCATGACAAAAGAAGTCCTGTTAAGTGATTTCAATACGGTTAAGCCGTCGGAAAACGGGGTAGGTTATTACTTCCATACCTGGGATAAAGTGGCGGGTACGATTGCTAACGAAAACGAAAGCATCTTTTTGCAGACTGTCACTGCGGACAGCGTTATCAAAGTGGACCATGTCATCAAGGTCAACAGCGAGGATTCGACAGGCAGCGTTGTCGAGGTAGACAGTATCGTTAAAGTGGACAGCGTAATCACCGTGACGAGGTTCGTTTCCATAGACACTTCGAACGCCGTGGAAGGAACCGATTATGGCATTGGTTTCTTTGGCCGCACAAACAATATTGGCATTACCGTGCTTTACCCCGTAGGTGTCGTAGGTGCGTGTACAGAGTATACCTATGAATATAAGGGTGCCGCCCACCAGTTCGTTCTAACCTCCGACGGAGATGACGATGACCATATGCACTACAGCGACATAAATAGGCCGATACCGGCAAGTGATTCGCTTACCGTTGCCCATGTGAAGCCGAGCGACCTGAAGGACCGTTATGGCTGGGGATCCAATCACCTGGATGCAAGCACTGTCATTCGTGTTCGCTGGAATATCGAGGACGAGTATACGGGCGAATACCTCTACATCGACAACTTGAAGTGCATCAGGCCGGATGGACACCTTATTGCGTTCTACAGTGACGCCCGCCTCGTAAAGACGACGATACTCCCCGAAGGCGAAATGGTCACCTATCCCGGAGCAACTCCTGTGAGGGCGCCTAGCGATAGCTTCGCTTACTACTTCAAGGGTTGGGACAGGCCTTTTGCCGCAGCCACTGCGGATACCTCGTACCACGCGGTGTTCGACAGCTCGCTCATTTACAAGATGGAGGAAGGCGAAACGGTTCTTGTCGAAGATTTCGAAAATTGCGCGGATGGTGAAGAATGCGTGAACGAATGGAACGGCAAGTTCTCGCTGGATGGCGCCGTGGGCACTGGCGGCAAGTTCGAAGTTTCGTATGGCCCCTCTGCAGACGATTCGTCCAATGCGGCAAAGTTGACATATCTGCTGAAACAGGATTCTACTGAAACCCCGTATGCACGTGCCGTGATGAGCGTGTACGATGTGAGCGCCCGCGACCTTTCGACATGCGAGGTCATCAAGTATGATTACAGGGGGGCCGCGCACAGCTTCAGGGTTCGCTCGAGCTACGATGTGGGCGGCAACTATCACATGACGAGTGTGGCGGGAAGTGAAGTCTGGAAGACCGAAGTGATTCCCGTTGCAACGCAGTTGAAGCAGCAGAACGGCTGGGGCAAGGCCGTGAACCTCACGGATGCGATGAAGCGTGTCGAGGCTTTTGACTGGGACATCCAGGATGAAATCGGGAACGAAGGCTCCCTCGAAATCGACAACGTCAGCTGCGTCAACCTTCCGGTTTACACCATCACCTTTGTTGACGGCGAAAACGTGATTGAAGAACTGATTGTTTCCGAAGGTGATGTGCCGAAGTGCTACCGCTGTAATAGCTACGCGAAGAGCATTGAGCCCTCGGTATCGCACCGCTATACCTTTACGGGTATGTATACTCCGGAGATTGTCGCTGCGACCGAAGACGCCACTTACCAGGTGGTGTGGGACAGCACGCTCCGCACGTACACGGTGACCTTCCTCGACGGCATCGATACCCTGGCTTCGGCAGAATGGGCGTACGGTTCTGTTCCTGCATACGACGGGACTCCGGTCAAGCCCGCTACGGACCAGTATTCCTACACGTTCGATGCTTGGGACAGGGATTTTGTCGAGGTGACGGAAGCTACCGCCTATACGGCTCTGTTCGACAGCACGTTGAACAAGTACTTCGTAAAATTCGTCGTCGAAGGCAAGGCTGATTCTGCCCAGTACGCCTACGGCACAAAAGCCGATAGCCTCAAGATTCCCGAAACCAAGAAGGCCGCCACGGCCCAGTATACCTACACCTTCAAGGCCTGGGACAAGAAGTTGGCCGACGTGACGGGAACTGCCACCTACACGGCCTTGTTCGATAGCACGTTGAACAAGTACCTCGTGAAGTTCGTCGTCGAAGGCAAAGTTGATTCTGCCCAGTACGCCTACGGCACGAAGGCCGATAGCCTCAAGAAGCCCGAAACCAAGAAGGCCGCTACGGACAAGTACACCTACACCTTCAAGGCCTGGGACAAGAAATTGGCCGACGTGACGGGTGCAGCCACTTACACGGCGTTATTCGACAGCACGGTGAACAAGTACCTCGTGAAGTTCGTGTCTGAGGGCAAGATTCTGGATTCCGCCTACTACGAGTACGGAACCAAGGCCGACAAGATCAAGATTCCGGAAGCGGCCAAGAAGGATACCAAGGACTCTACGTTCACCTTCGATGGCTGGGATGCAAAGGTTGCCGACGTGACGAAGAACGCGACCTATACGGCCAAGTTCAAGGCGAAGAAAATCGAGCCGAAGTCGGAGGCGATTGTTGCCTCGGCACAGAACGGTTTCAAGTTCGGCTTTGCGAACAACGAACTTACGGTTGTGCAGCCGAGCCTTTCGATGGTTCACGTGCAGGTGTTCGACATGATTGGCCATTTGGTGAAATCCTTTGACAATCAGGTCGTGGGCGCCAAGAGCTATAGCTTCGCGTCACTGCCGCAGGGAACCTACATGGTTCGCATTGCAAGCAAGTCCCAGATGCGCACTATAAATGTCTTTGTGAAGTAATCAGGGAATCGGTTTTTTATCGGTGGCTGTCGCGATTGCGGCGGTCACTTTTTTTATTTTGCGAATCTCGGTGGCGGCATTTTTCTATAATGCATGTTATGAGTTTGATTAATTCCATAGTCGTTGCTGGCGGGACGCACGGGAACGAGCGGACGGGAGTTCGCTTGGTCGAGAAGTGGATGGCGTGCCCCGAATGCTACGGCGCGTGCTGCCCCAGCGCAGATGTTTCGCTGGTGCTTGCGAACCCGGAGGCCATGCGGCTCAACCGGCGTTACCGCGACTTTGATTTGAACCGATCCTTTTCGCAGGTCTGTCTCGACGCATCTCTTGAACCGCAACAGTACGAGTTTAGGCGTGCGCGCGAATTGAACCGCATTTACGGCCCGAAGGGTGCGAATACCAAGACGGACTTGTTGCTCGACGTGCACAATACGGGTTCGAACATGGGGCTTTGTCTGATTCTTTCGGCGCGTGACCCGTTCACGATGAAGGCTTCCGCCGTGCTGACGCAGGAATTCGACGATGCCTGGATTTACTACCAGCCCGAGGAACGCAGCGCATCGCCGTACTTCGGCACGGTCGCGAAGGCGGACGTGTGTATTGAAATTGGCCCGCAGCAGCACGGCACGCTGGATGCCCACCTGTTTGAGCAGGCGGAAAAGCTGGTGAAGCGCTACCTGGAACTTGCGGACGAATGGAACCGCGGGGAACTGCAGAAGCGAGCCCCCGTCCAGGTGGAAGTCTATACGCAGTTGCGCGACCTCGGTTACCCGAAGGCGTGGGCGGGAGCCCCCATCGAGGCGATGATCCATCCGGACCTGCTGGCGAGAGACTATCGCGAACTTAAGAAGGGCGACAAGCTGTTCCGCACGTTTGACGGGAAGGACATTTTGTACGAAGGCGAGGCGGACGGGCGCGAGAGCGTTTGGCCCATCTTCATTAACGAACCCGCGTACTACGAGAAGGACATCGCGATGAGCCTGACCGTAAAGAGCGTGGAGGAATGGTAGTATGCAGGATTTTGACATGAGTGGCGTGCCGGGCGAGGAACTCTCCTCCATCCCGGGAGAAGAACGCCTGAAAAACTTTATGGAACTGATCCAGGCCCAGAAGGGCGAAGAATGGCAGTCCCGCCTTTCGGACATTCTCGATTCTTTCGAGGACTTCTTGACGATTCGCCCCGAACCGCCGCAGTCCTGGCAAGACACCTACGCGGCTAGCGGAAAGCAGTTCGACTACTACCAGATTGTGCTGCCGAAGGATTTCGAGGACCCCTACGAGGACGACCTCGGAAACATCCGTCGCCTGCGCAACGAGTTCGAGCGTACCCCAAGCACCATGGCCTTGGAACACGAACTCATCAGCCGCAATTACTTTATTTACGAAAACGGCCATGCCGAGGCGATTCCTGCACCGCGCCCGCTCCTGATGCTCGAAAGCCAGGACCGCGACGACGATCAGGAAGTTGAGGAAGGCGATATTACGTGGGATTGCTGCATCTCGATTTTTGCGGACGGCAGCTACATCTCGTACAACCTGGACCACGACGAAGAAGAAGTCTTGGGCGAAGATTTCAAGGCCGTATTCGAGAAGCACATCAAGACGCTTTCCAAGCTGCAGCTGGTAATCCCCATCGAAGGTCGCGATTACGGCATCTTGAGCAGCGAAGCCTAGCGTATTTCGCCAGCCGATGGAAGCACTCGAACTCGAAATTTACGGGCGGTACCGTGCGCTTGTCGAAAAAACGGGCGCGTTTTCGGGACGTACATGCCCCGACGGTGAGCCTGCCCGGGTGCATCTCTCTGACATTATCGACCGCTACGACGCGTTCTGTTTCGACGGTTACGGCACGCTCTATAACCGCGGGAGTTTCGTGTACCCGGGTGCGAAGGAGTGGTTCGCCGAACTGCGGCGCAGGGGCAAGGCAATCCGCCTGGTCACGAATGCGGCTTCGAATCTGGACCAGGCTCTCGCCGACGAGGCGGATGCTCGCGGGTTCGATTTTACTGTCGAGGAAACGATTTCTTCCGGGAGTTTGCTGAAGGGCTGGCTGTCGGACATGCCTGCGGGTGGCTCGCCTTTTGCGGCTGGCCGAGAGGTCTATTACATCGGGCGTGCGACGGGCGTGAGTGTCCTTGCCCGGAACGGGATTGCGGCGGTCGAGAATCCCGCGACGCCGGTGGTGGCGATTTCTTCTTCGACGGCGACCGACGAGATGTACGCGCAGGCGTTAACTATCTTGCGCCGGCCAGGGGCGCTATTGCTGGTGCTGAATCCCGATGCTTGGGCCCCGCGTATTGACGGGACTCGCGCGCCTGTCTCGGGCGAACTCTGTGAACGCCTACGTCGGGAGTCCGGCTGTGCGGCGGAATACTTCGGCAAGCCTTTTCCCGACATTTGGCAGAAGGTCCGCGCGAGCTTACCCGCGGGTGCGAAGGCGATTATGATTGGCGATACGCTTGGGACCGACGTGTACGGGGCGTATGTCGCGGGTTTTGACAGTGCGCTTGTTGTGGGGCGCAACGAGCCGGCAGCCGAATTGGATGCCGACGAGAAACTGTTGGGCGTAAGGCCTACTTATTACCTGGAACCATAGCGGAATCCGCGGCGGGTTTGGCTGCAGAATCGGTGGGCGCAGCCGCGGGTGCTTGCTGCTCGCCGGGCTTGCCCGAGACAATCACATAGAGCGTGTCGTGGACCGTAATCGTATCGTGAACGAATACGGTGTCGTGGGCGCATGCCGTTGTGGCCTGCTTTGTGGAGGCGTCGGCTGTCTTGGAGCTTGACGAGACGGTCGCAGACGACTTGGGGGCGTCCTTGGCGGCCTTCTCTTTCTCTTCGATTTGTTTGGCGAGTTTTTCGCGCTTCAGCTTAAGCTTGTCGAGTTCTTCGCGGATGTACTTCTTGTTGTTGGCGCGACGTTCGCGGGAATACTTGCCTTCGAGCGTTCCGATTTTCTTGTCCAGTTCACGAAGTTCGTCGTACTCTGGACCTTCGCCTACGACGGTGGGCGAGGGGGAAAAGAAGTCCTTGAACTTTTGCCACATGGAACGGTCGTCGGCATGCAACGCGGTTGCCGTGCAAAGGGCGAATGCGCCAATAAGGGGTACGGAAACGATTTTGCAGAAGTGCATGCGACAATGATAGAAAAATTTTTCGGTTCATTTTGGCCCCTTTCTCCGTTTTAAGGGTAGAGACGCCTTCAAAGTCTCCTTGAAAAAAAACTACCCGCTTGACATATACACGTGAAATAGGTATAATATAAAACTACTAGGAGTTTTTATGAAAAAACACATCAAGACACCGACAATCGGAGAGATTCTGAACGAGGAGTTCTTTACGCCCTTGGGATTGTCTGCTTACAAGGTCGCCCAGGCAATTAACGTTCCCGTTTCTAGGATTCAGGACATCCTTCACGACCGCAGGCGAATTACCGTTGACACCTCCCTGAGACTCGCCAAGTTCCTTGGCGTATCCGACGACTATTTCATCTCCCTACAAGATGACATCGACATCCGAAACCTCAAGATAGAACTGTCGGAAGAACTTGACGGAATAAAGCCTTTTGCGGTTGCCTAACTTTTTACTACATTAAGGATGGTGGAATAGGAGGAATATCTGCATGAAGCGCTTTTTACTGGGTTTTGCACTTGCACTTTTTGTCGCGTGTGGCGATGACGAGAGCAGTTTCGCCCCGCGAGACGATGAACCCATGTCGTCGAGCAGTGAGAACGTCACACCGCAGTCGAGCGAAGACGAGGCAAGTGTGTCCAGCAACTCCGTGCGTTCGTCATCCTCTAGCGTCACACCGAAGAATGTCACCCTGAGCTCAGCCGAAGGGTCGAGCAGTAGCGAGACAAGCGTGTCCAGCAGCTCCGTGCGCTCGTCATCCTCGGCGGAGCCTGCCCTGAGCTCAGCCGAAGGGGGCGAGGATCTGTCGAGTAGTTCTGCGAAATCGAGCTCGAGTGAGTCCAGTAGCAGTATTGAAAATCCGTGGGGAACTGATGAGGAATGGTGGCCTTTTAGTTGTAACGCTCATGGTGGATGTCTTGAATTTACCGACACTCGCAATAATCGGACGTATAAGTACTTAAAATTTGAAAATAACAATTCTTCGACTTTTATCTATGCAATGGTCGAAAACCTTAACATCGGTGAAATGGTTTGGGGTTTTAAAGACCAGAAAGATGACTCTAAGATCGAGCGTTATTGCTATGATGACGATACGCTCAACTGCTATTATTACGGAGCCCTGTACCAGTGGGCCGAGATGATGCAGCTGCCCAGCGAATGCAACACCAAGAGCTGCGCCGACCAGATTAAGCCGAATCACCAGGGAATCTGCCCGAATGGCTGGCGCTTGATGACTTACGACGATTTCAAATTTATCATAAACAGTAATGGAAATAAGGATGGAGTAAAGGGAACTCGTTCTACATTTGGGTTCGGTGGTAGTAATGATACTGGTTTCAGCCTAGTCGGTGCTGGGAGTAATTGGGATTATAATTTTACATCTTTGAATAGTGCTACCTATTGGCATTATCCTGAAGAATCTTCTCAATATACGAACGAGGGTTCTTTCTATTCGTCTCAAGGAACAAATTCAACAAAGAATCCTAGACTAGAAACTATGAAAACTCATGGCTTTTCTGTCCGTTGTGTGATGGCCGAAAATCAAGCCGAATAAAGCATCTCCTTGCAGTTTAATACGTACCCGCTATTCGCGAAGGCCGAAGGAACTAACAGTTCCGAGGCTTTCGCAGTACCCGCATCGGAACGTTCCCGCGATAAACAGTCTTAGTCCGGAGACACACTCGTGTTTTTTTGCGGAGAGGGGCGTTTTGCAAAGCAGACAATGGAACGAAGTGATTTTTGTGAGCCAAAAGCGGCACTGCGTAAGTGTGCCGTGTTGGCGAGAGCGAGTGAGGAACCGGAGGTTCTTAAACCGAGACGACGAACGAGCGGCCTGTAAAGGAGTGTGAAATGCCCCTCGAAGCAAACAAAAAAAGAAAAAGACACCATGAAGGTGTCTTTCTTTCGAGCGGGAAAAGGGTCTCGAACCCTCGACATCGACCTTGGGAAGGTCGCGCTCTACCAACTGAGCTACTCCCGCAAGTGTTCCAAATTTAACAAAAAAAGCCTTTTTGTAAAGGGATTTGCGTTTTTTGCATCGCTTTTCGGGCCCGTTGTGTTTGCATAAACGCTTTTGGGGCGACCTGGCAGCATTTCGGGGCGAATCGCAGCCCGATAATATATTTTCATATCCGGTGTATGGGGGTGTTGTACCTTTATGTTTGGTAAGACTATGTTCGAAAAATTGATGCTGGGCGCTGCGCTGGTCGCGGCGGGTGCGGGCCTCTCGCAGGCCGAAAACTACAACTGGGGCAATGTCCGCTTCGATGGCGGTGGCTTCGTGTCGGCGGTGATCTTCCACCCGAAGGCCGAAAATGTGCTCTATGCGCGTACCGACGTGGGCGGCATCTACCGCTTCGATTTCGAGAACAAGAGGTGGATCCCGCTGATGGACTGGATCTCGGAGAACGACAAGGGCCTGTACGGTACCGAGGCGTTCGCACTCGACCCGACGGACCCGAAACGCATCTACGTGCTCGCGGGTACGGGATACTTTAGCCAGGGCCGGACTGCCGTGCTCCGGAGCGAGGACTACGGTGCCACCTGGGACACGAGCTACGTGGAAATGCTCGCCCACGGCAACGGCATGGGCCGCCAGACCGGCGAAAAGCTCGCGGTGGACCCGAACAAGCCGAACATTATCTTCTGCGGGAGCCGCACGAAGGGCCTCTACAAGAGTACCGACTACGGCAAGACGTGGACGAGCGCCTACAAGGTCGCGCTTTCCGATGCGAAGGAATCGAGCCTGAACGGTGTGAACGGAATCAGCTTCGTGATGTTCGACGAATCGCAGGGCAAGAACGCCGACGGCTCGACCAAGACAATCTATATCGGTATTTCTGACACGAAAGACAACCTGCAGGTGAGTAACGACGGCGGTGCTACGTGGAAGACTGTTTCGGGAGTACCTACCGGCCTGATGCCCCACCGCGCGAAGATTGTCGATGGCGACATGTTCATCACTTTTGCCGACGGCCCGGGCCCGCATAGCATTAACAGCGGAGCCTTCTACAAGTACAACATCGCGGGTGGCACCTGGACCGATCTCACCCCGAGCGATTCGGTGGAGCACGAAGGGAGCACTACCAAGAGTTACGAAAAAGACAAGAGTTCCTACGGCGGTGTCGCGATTGACCCGAAGGACAAGAACCACATCGTGATTTCGACGCTGGGCAAGTATACCGGTCGCCACCTTGCGAAGGATGCTGCGGGCAACGAACGCGACAACTACGGCGACCGCATCTACACGACCACGGATGGCGGCAAGACGTGGAATCACGGCCAGCATTACGGCGACGGCATCAACATCGACGCGAACGGCACGGACTGGATTCCGGGCAACGCCATCCACTGGGCGGGTTCGCTCGAGATTAACCCGTTCGACAACAAGCAGGCATGGGTCACGAGCGGCAACGGCATATTCATGACCGACGACATCACCGCGAAGGTGCCCGTGTGGAAGTTCATGTCCCGCGGCATCGAGGAGACCGTCCCGCTCGATATCGTGAGCATTCCGGGCGGCCCGCTGGTGACCGCGATTGGCGACTACGACGGCGCCGTCTATACCGATATCAATGCGAGCGCCCAGAGGCACACGCCGACGGTCGGCTCCACCGAGACGATGGCCTTCGCGCCGCTCAGCGGTAGCCTGCTGCGCACGGGCGTGATTACGGTCTACGGCCAGTACGAGAGCATCAACTACAACGTGATGTACCGCAGCGACGACATGGGCAAGACATGGGACAGCGTGAAGACTACGCTCAAGGGCCCGAAGGGCATGGTGGTGCTCTCCGCCGACGGCAAGGTGATGCTGCACCGGCCCGAGATGGGCTCGACCACGTACCGCTCCGCCGATAACGGCGCGACCTGGACCGCGGTGGAACTCGACGGCGGGCAGACGCAGAATTCCCGCATTGTTGCGGACCCCGTGAATCCGGATGTGTTCTACGTGATGGATGCGCAGGCGAACCTGTACCGCTCCGATGACGGCGGCAAGAGCTTCGCGAAATACGGTGCGCGCCTGCAGAACGATGCCACGGGCGAATACTACAACGGCGGCGGCCTTATCCGCACGGTGCCGGGCAGGGAAGGCCACGTGTGGGTCCCGATGGACCAGGCGCAGATGTGGCTCCCGAAGGGCTTCAGCGAGAACGGGCTTGCCTACAGCGAGAACGGCGGCAAGGACTGGACGCGCTGCGAAGGTGCAAAGACTGCCATTGCGGTGGGTATCGGCAAGGCCAAGGAAGGAGCCGACTACGAGACGATATTTATCTGGGGTGCCGCGAAGGAAGGCGACCCGATTGGAATCTACCGCAGTACCGACAAGTGCAAGACGTTCGAACGCATCAACGACGACAAGCACCAGTTCGGCGGCCCGGGTAACGGGAACTTTGTGCAGGGCGACATGAACAACTTCGGCGTGGTGTACATGAGCACCGTGGGCCGCGGTACGATTGTCGGCGCTCCCGAAGGTACGGATATTGTTTTGGGAAACAGACAGATTGCCTTGCCTTTATCGCCCCGCCTGCATCAGGAGAAGCGTACGCTCCATGTGACGGCGCCGATGGACGGTATGCTTGCCCTATTCTCCGTGAACGGCAAGACGCTCCTCACGGAATCGGTTCATGGCAACGCCTCCGTATCGCTTGAATCGATCCCCGCCGGCCGCTACGTGGCGAAACTGCTCAATTCTACGGGTAAACCTCTTGCAGTCAAGTTGCTCCAAATAAAGTAAATCTATATTTGGGCGCATGAAATGCAAGAAAATTCTTCCCGTATTTGTTTTTTCCGCATTGCTGTTCGCAGCATGCGGTGACGACAGCTCTTCCGCTTCTGCGGACCCTTCTGCTGAAGAATCCTCTTCCTCCGTGGAAGAAGGCGATGACTCTTCTTCTTCTGAAAAGGGCGATGCCAAGTCTTCGTCTTCAGCTAAGGAAGATTCCAAGTCGTCTTCTAGCGTGAGCGAAGAAAAGTCCTCTTCGAGCGAGTCTCCGAAGTCTTCGTCTTCTGAAGTATCTTCATCTTCGATAGTGCTTCCGGAAGGTACTCACGCTGCGAAACTCACCGATTTACAGAAAAACCACGAACTCAAGCTGTTCGACCAGACAGTCTACCTGTCGACCGGCAGCAAGCAGGGCGTTCTGACTCTTCGCATTCCGGACGAATTGTGGGTGGCTACCTATACGGATTTTGCCGATGGCGTGGTGAGTTTTGAAGCGGGCAATAGCGGCGTACAGTATCGCGAAACCGATGCTGCCAATAAGATTGTGGAAAAGGTGAACAAGGGCTTCAAGATGTCGTTCGTCGTCAAAGAAGCCGACAATGCCGATGAAGACGACACAATTCTGTACTCTGTAGACGGTGGCGATTACAGCGAAGCCATCAAGGCTAGCGTCGCTGTCCAGAAGAGCAAGGTCTCCAAGGCCGAAGTGATTCAGAACAAGATTTACGAATGCTCTGACGGCGATTCTACGAAGATTTTTAAATTCCTCGATAGTTCGTACGCCTATGAAACTTCGGTCGGCGACAATGTGGTGAACAAGCATGAAGGTCACTACGATATCCAGCGCTCCACGTTGCTGATGCTCCCGTTGCAGGGAGAGGATGCTTCGCAATCGGTGTTCATTTATTCCGTGGGTACCGACAGCACGATTACCTCACAGGCGGGCGAGTCCATGGACTGCACGATTAAGGATGTCGAGTAAGCCTGGCAGAAACGCAATCCCCATACGGGATGATCCCTGGAAAATGAAAAGACCTGCTTGTGAGCAGGCCTTTTTTGTACTTTCGCAGCGCTCAAGCGCCAATTGAATTACAGCTTCATATCGCTCAGGCGCGTGTGTTCCACTGCGTCAAATTGTACTTTCGCTTCGCTCAAGTACCAAATGCTAGGCTCGGTCATATCCATGCAAGCATGGCTGCGACTCTCGCCTTACGCATTTGTCTTCTTGAATTTAAAGTTGCATATCACTTAAACGTGTTTTATCAACTTGTTCAAATTCTTCGATGATTTCTTTGCTGGGGGCCTTGGTGCAGAGGCTCACGATGACGATGGTCGCGAAGGAGAGCACGAAGCCAGGCACGAGCTCGTAAATCTGGAAGATCTCGGCGGAGAATCCGGAGAGGTAGAACTTCCACACGAATGCGGTGATGCCGCCCACGAGCATGCCCGCGATGGCGCCCGGAAGCGTGGTACGCTTCCAGAACAGGGCAAGGAGCATAATCGGGCCGAAGCAGGCGCCGAATCCGCCCCAGGCGAAGCTCACGAGACTCATCACCACGTCGAGGAAGCTCTTGCCCTGTGCAGCGCCGTCGGCGCTGGGCGCCCCCTGCATAGCGACGATGACCGCGATAACCGTAATGAGCACGACCACGCCGCGGCTCACCCACATGACTTCCTTGTTGCTCGCATTCTTGCGGAACAGGTGCTTGTAGAGGTCGTTACTGAAGGCGGAAGCCGAAACCAGCAACTGCGAGTCGGCGGTGCTCATGATGGCGGCGAGGATTGCGGCCATGAGGATGGCTGCGACAGCCGGGTGGCAGAGCGTCTGGCACAAAATCATGAAGATGCGTTCGGGGTCGGCGACGGTAATGCCGTTCGCTTCCACGTAGTAGCGACCGAGAATGGCAATCATGATGGCGGCACCGAGGCAGATGGAAACCCAGGTCATGGCGACGCGGCGGGAGAACTTGATGTCTTCGGCGTTCTTGATGCTCATGAAACGCACCAGAATATGTGGCATGCCGAAGTAGCCGAGGCCCCACGCGAGGCTAGAAATCAACGCAATCAGGCCGATGGACTTGCCGGTGGTGGCGTTGGTGAACAGGCTCAACAGGTAGGGGTTCTGGGCGTTCACGGCGTCCATGGTCGCTGCAAATCCGCCCGAGCCGGTCATGATAATCGAGGGAATCGCGATGACGGCGATGAGCATCATGGTTGCCTGGATAAAGTCAGTCCAGCACACGGCGAAGAAACCGCCCATGAAGGTGTAGCTCACCACGACGACCGCACCGATGATAAGGCCCGTGGTGTAGTTCATGCCGAAGATGGTGCCGAAGAGTTTCGCGCTAGCCACAAAGCCCGAGACCGTGTAGAACAGGAAGAACGCGAGGATGAAAATCGAGGCAATGACGCGGATTACTCCCTTGTTGTCGCGGAAGCGGTTCGCAAAGAAGTCGGGGAGCGTGATGGAGTCTCCGCAGAAGTGGCTGTATTTGCGGAGCCTGCGGCCCACGATTTTCCAGTTGAGGTACGTGCCGATGACGAGGCCGATGCCGATCCACGCTTCGGAGAAACCGCTCACGAAGATGGCGCCCGGGAGGCCCATCAAGAGCCAGCCGCTCATGTCGGAGGCCTGTGCGGACATGGCCACGACCCATTTGTTCATGCCGCGGTTGCCCAGGTAGTAGGCGTTCAGGCTGTTCGCCTTCTTGGAAAAGTAGAATCCGATACCGAGCATCATCAGCAGGTACAGGATAAATACGGTAATGACCCTTTGGTGAA
>Ga0247609_10001189_pt1 | contig 32089 bp, 17 predicted proteins | sample 172DNAGHGlowgp2_FD_193487 | JGI IMG/M metagenome (GOLD analysis project Ga0247609, IMG submission 193487) | Sheep rumen microbial communities from Palmerston North, Manawatu-Wanganui, New Zealand - 1728 DNA GHGlow gp2 | ecosystem: Host-associated > Mammals > Digestive system > Stomach > Rumen ... | reverse complement strand
TCGCGCTGAACGAAGAGCATTAGCAAAAAAACTTGGCAAACGAGGGCGCGCCAGTATGGGTTCTATATCAGAGACAGCTAAAAAGCTTAATTATATAAATCTAATTGAACAACTACGAGAACTAAATGAGAAAAAGGAGAATGAAAATTATGAAGATGCTACTGAAGACAGTTGACACTTTCCGTGTTGAAGATGAAGAAGAGGCTGTTCGCCTAATTGAAGAATATAAGAATAATCAAAATACAGAAGGTTACTCTCTAACTAAGTCGGGCTATGTTCTAAAGAATAAGAAGTCCAAGGGTGAAATTATTGACAGTTGGGCTATCGTAACAGTAGAGAGAACTTTTACAGAATAAGGAGACAATAATTATGGAAAATAATTTTACAAATTTCGCAGATATGGTATCTAGTGATGAAAATCTACAACCTATTATGGATGCCATTGAGCAGATTATGGCAATTCCAGAAGATAGTTTAAATAATGAAAGTATTGATGTTATGGTTGGTATGATTTCTGGAGCCTTTACTGACAAGATTCGCAATGATTCTGTTAATGAGATGATCAAGAATTTTGAAGAAGAAGGACTTACTCGCGCGGCCGCACATGAGAATATTGAATCTTCAAAGATTGCTATTAAGGAAGCAATTGATGAACTAAAACCTTCCGCTAATAAGCGCCAAATTCTTGAAGGTATTTTCTCAATTTTCTACGACATTTTTGATGCTGCGCTAGAACGCTATCATAATTACAATATTGTTCTTCCAATTAAGCTAGATGAAGGCGCGACTGTTCCTACTTATGCGCATGAAACCGATGCTTGTGCTGACCTTTATGCCGCAGATGATATGACTCTTCCAGCTCATACTTTTAGCAATATGGTAAGAACAGGAGTTCATATTGCTCTTCCAGAGGGCTGGATGGCAATGATTTTCCCCCGTTCCAGTATTGGAGCCAAGACGCAGAATCGTCTATCAAATAGTGTCGGTATTATTGATAGTGAGTATCGCGGCCAGCTTGGTGTTTTGTATGACAATCTTTCTGATTCTGATTATCAAATTAAGGCTGGAGACCGTGTGGCGCAAATGCTTGTTATGCCTTCCTACAAGTTTAAAGCCGATGTAGTAGATATTCTACCTGCTAGTGACCGTGGAGAAGGCGGATTTGGTTCCACCGGTAAGTAATTTATGGCAATAAATGTCTATTCAGTTTCCAACCATCTTGAAGAAGAAGGCTGGAAACTGATTAGTACTTCTTATAAAAACTTAAATACAGAATTAGAAATGAGGTGTCCAGAAGGCCATACACAATTCATGAGTTATGGACAATGGAGAAAGCATCCTGTGTGTGAGCAATGTCTTGCGGGTGACCCTTATAAAGTTAAAAAAAATAAGGTGCCAATCAAAACGATTGACACGCAAAGAATCTTAGCACTTGATGCCGCGACTAAAATTAGTGGTTATTCTATTTATGATAATGGAATATTAGTTAGTTATGGAACTTATCATGCAGATGAGAGTAAAGAAGCTACTGAACGCATAAATGAAATAAAACATTGGCTTGAAGCTGCGCTTAATGAATGGGAACCTGATTTTGTAGGAATTGAAAATATTCAATTACAATCTTTTGGAAGCAATGGAAAATATCAGGTTGAAATGTATCGTATATTAGCTAATTTACAAGGAGTATTAGTTGATACCTTGTTTGAAAAATGTATTGATCATGCTCTTTGTTATTCAAGTGAATGGCGCAAATATTGCGGCGTCGGCGATGGAAAAGGCCGTGAGAATAAAAAACGACAAGCACAAGAAAAAGTTGAATTATGGTATAAACAAAAATGCACACAAGACGAAGCTGATGCCATATGTATTGGTAAATATTTTTGTAATTTATTAAAAAATAAAAATTCCACTTGGGGGGAAGATATATGATTAAGGTAACTATTAATGAAATACTAAATAGTATTGCTGTTTTTCGTGAAATAAGCAACAAGTCCTTACCCGTAAAGATTGCTTATCAAGTCGCGCGTATTATTAGAGAATTAGATAAAGAAAATACAACGTTTGATGAAACAAGAAAGCGCATTATAGAAACATATTGTGAGCGTGATGAAAATGGAAATATGAAAATTACAGACGAAGGTAATGTAATTCTTAAAAATGATACTGTTGAACAATGTAATAAAGAACTAGAAGAATTACTAAATACTAGCTTGGAAATTAATGCTGAGTTAATTCAATTAGATGAATTAGAAGGTATAAATTTAACACCAAATCAAATTCTTAGTATTTCTCCGTTTATACAAGAATAACCCCTCCTTTCGGAGGGGTTTTATTTTTTATCCAATTTTATTCCATACGCCACCTGATTTTAAATAAAGGCCGTATTCATTAGAAGTAGTATTACCAGAAGTAGTTAATTTACATTTATTTAAATTAATATATATTAAAGAAGCAGGAGTTTCACAAAAAGCATGTATGGAAAATTTAGCGCTATTTAAATTGTCTGATAAAGAAAAATTAAAATAAATTTTTCCAGTTGCTTCTTCATATCCTTCATTTTTTACAGATTTACCTATTAATGGATGTTCAAAAGTAGCAGTAGATATTTTTGTATTTCCATAATATAATTCAAACGTATGAATACCACTTCTTGGAATATCTCCACCATAATTACTGGTTGTAAGAACATCCCATGAATATCCTAATACTCGCGAACAATAATCAAAAGTAAAAGGAATTGAATAATTACCAGAAGATAAAGAACTCATTTCAGTGTCAAAATTTATTGAAGCTCTACTAATAACACCAGGACTATGCGCAACACCTACACGAGCCCATTTATGTGTATCAATATAATTATCATAGTTAAATTGATCAGTTTTATTTCCACCACTACCAACTATATTCCAATATTTAGATTGAATTCCATAGTTTGTTTTATAACTATTTGTTACTAAAACAGCCGTACCAGAACTTGTTATATCAATACTTGTTGTCTCTTGATTATCATTACTTTGCTGTATGTCAGTATAATAAATACCAAGAGTACCATTTGCCGCTTCAGGGAAGGCGGGCATAGTGCTATTTTCTTCTGTTTCGGTAGTTCTTACTATATATCCTTTTATAGAATAAGACAAAAGTGAATTAATATTACTTTCTGGTAGAATTACATTTTCACCCAATTCTAACACATAATTATTTTCATCTTCATTTAATTTTCTAATACTCAACAAAGGATATAATTCAGCTGTTTTCGCGCCATCATCTACTATAGCCTCATTACTGTCAATAGTAGAAGCTGGTTCTTCTATATAATAAGAATTTGATATAATAAAAGATTCAAAAGCTTGTGTATCTTTATTTATCTTAATTTTAAAAATATCACCAAAACTTAATCCTTCTTTTCCAAAATAAATACCTTTTTCTGAACCAAAATTATTCGTTCCATAATATATATTTTGTTCTGTAATTTGCCAAGGTCCTATTTGTCCAGCATCAGCAATTATATTTCCTTTTAATTTTAAGCCCGTGCTATTGTAAGATAAATAATTATCTGAACCACCGACATAAAAAATATTTTCATTATCTATGGCATCAGATTTTACAATAAAATTATTACTAGAAATATCAATTATTGAGCCACTTGAAATAAAAATACCTTCACCCGTAAGAGCCAAACCAGATGATAATCTACTTAAAGAATATTCATCTTTTTCCCCTCTTAATAAATAAATGCCATTACTTTTATTTTCGCTACTAGTAATAATAGTAATATTGCCATCTTTTCGCAAACTAATACCAGAATAATCACCCGTTACTATATCACCAGTATTAGCATTTTCATTAAAATCACTTGCGCCCAATATAATTTCATTTTGAGAATAAATGGATAATCCGTCTTTATTTAATATTATTCCATTTGAAGGCTTAACATTATTTATAACATAATCAATATTTTCGCTATCTTCAGAAGTTAATTCAGCATTAGATAAATAAATTTCGCTTCCAAAAGCATGTAATTCGCCATTAGTAAGTAAATTTAATTTACTAGTTTCATTATCACTGGCACTACCTATGGTTAATTCAGAACCACTTGCCAGCATCATTTTACTAGCTATTACATTAAATTCAGAAGAAGCATTAATAGTAAAAGAACCTCCGGTTCCTATATTAATTGAAGCAGATTCTGCTTCTTGCCATCCTCCATCTTCGCTATACCAATAGGTTTTTCCTACTTCAAAATTATAATCACCTATTGTTTCACTAGTTTGTGGTATATAATAGTCATAAGGCTTTACACTAGAAGGATAAGTTGTATAAGTATTACGATATGTAACGGCTCTTAATTGATTTATTTTTGGTAAATAGTCATTATTTATATTTTCGGTTAATGTGCTTTCCATATTTGATATAGCATTATATATTCTGCCACCTTCTTCATATATAGCATCATTTAATATTTTATTAGAGATACTAGTCGCACTCCAATTAATATAATCTCCTACTTTAACAGCAGCTACATTTGGCGTTAAAAAATGAACATTTTGTTCTACTTCTTCTCCTTCCGCGGCAGAATCTTGTCTTTCTTTATCATTTACTAATTCTTCTATAATATAATCTTTTAAAGCATAATTATTTTTATTTATCTCATTACTGCCTAAACGAGCATTAAATTTTAGCAATCGTCTTGTTGGTGGCGTTATTTCAGAATTAATTTCTGTCATTATATCAGTAGGCACTGTAATATAAGAAGCATTTTGTAATAAAGTGCCGCCTATAATTAAATCTCCAGTATCTGGATCGGCATAAAAAGTTTCTTTACCTTTCCAATTTCGTAACTTTAAACCGCTCCAGCTTATTTCTACTCTTTTTACTTCTTTTTCTAATGGTTCACTCAAAACAGTTTCTTCAACAAATAAATTTCCTTCTTCATCATATTCTGGCCAATTAAAAGTGCCTTGAGAAAGAGTTACTGTTCTAGTCTTAATTTTATCATAGACCGGTAAAGAATCTTTTTCTGCTATTAAAAATAATCCATCAGCATTATTTACTACATATTGTGCGGGGTCTCTGCCTTCATAAATACTTAATTTATTAGTAATTTTATTTTGGTCAGCTTTATTTACCTTATTATAATCATCTAGCCATGATTTATAAGCAAATAATCCATCACCGTTTAATTGGAAACGTAAATTATCGCCAGCATATATTCTAATTAAATTAGTATTTAATTGCCCTGCGGTAATAGCATTTGCACTAATACCTCTTGGCAAAATACCTGTATTCCAAATCCATTGTCCATTTTCATCTTTTTCATTTGCTGTAAAAATACCATTATTATTAATAGTTACTACGCCTTCTTCACTTGTAGCTACTATTCCTTGCTCTTCTGTAATAGTGAGATTTCCATCATTAAAACTATATGTTAATTCACCTTTTTTTAATACATTTTCTATAATGTTAGAATTTAACTGTCCTATAGAAGTAAAAGCTTCGGATGCAGCAGTAATAGCATAAGAATTTTTTTTAATAGATTCAGTTGATGCCACAATAGAAGAAAATAAATCTTCAAACTTTGTTTTATAATTTTTAATTTCAATATTATCGTTTTGTGGATTATCTAAATCTAATTCTATTTGAGAAATATAACCTAACACATTCTCAAATTTTAAATCATAATCATTAATATGTACCAATTGATGCATTCTATTATATAAAGTTTTTATAATAGAAGTCTTTTTTATTTGCGGTTTAACAGTATATGAAACCTTTGGCACTGAATTTTCTTTTAAAATTTTTACGGCATCTAAATAAATCATTAAGCCAGTATTAGATATTTCATAATAAAAAGAAAGATTATTATTTATGCCGCCATTTTTCATGAGTGATTCAGGACGAATAGTTAAATAATAAGCATAAGTAGGAATTTTTTCTAAATTATCCACATTATCTAAATCAATATATTTATTTAAAATATAATAATCATAAAAATTTTCCAAAAGATTATCATTATAAAATAATTTTATTGAATCAGTATTATTCTTAAAATTTAACGAATCAATTTTTATTCGTGGATATATAATTGCATCACTTACAGAAAAATCTTCAATTAATAAATCTTGTAATTCTTCACATTTTTCTATACGGCTCACTATAGAAGTAAAGCCGCCACTTGTAGTAGTCTCATTTACTAAATATCCTATTTTTCCTTCTACAGCATTTAATACTTCTGACATAGACATTTCATTAATATCTATTAAATTATTATAATAACTTACCGCTCCAGTAATTAAAGCAATAGGACAAACTTCTGATTCAATTGTAGCATAATGCCATTCTATAGTAAGAATTTTATATTGATCTTTAATTGGAATTGTAATTAACTCATTATTTTCTTCTTTAATTATTTTATCTTCAAATACTAAGCCCAAAGTTTTAGTAATAATTTTTTTAACACCATTTTCTTCAGTTTCTTCTACTATAATATTATTTTGTATTTTATCGGCTATTATATTTTCTTTTCCAATTAAATTTATATAAGGATAATACTCCTTATCTTGACTATTTATTGAAGCCTGATAATAATTTTTTCCTTCTTCTTCAAATAAATCAGAGTCCCACCCAATACTAACTTCTTCATCATTAAAATCATTATTATCAGTTAATTCAGCCGTAAAGATTCTCTTACTGCTATATTTAGCATATTCATCTTCTGGAGTCCATGTGCCTTCACGCAAACTAGGGCCCATTATATTTTCAAATTTATTTATTAAATTTTGTTTTTCTTCTTTTAGTAATTGAAATTTTGCTTCTTCTTTACTTAATAATCCATTCTCTTCATTAGTTAATTCATTTATTATTTTTTCATATTTTTCTTTAATTGAAGAATCCTCAGCTAATTTAGACTGCCATATTTCTTTTAGATTTTTATGATACATATCAGGACTGTAATCGTAAGTTAAATATAAAATATTATTAACATTTTCATTTATAATAATTTCTTTAATAAAATTAGAATTTTCTTCTTTGATAACATTAAATTTATCAAATTCAATACTACAATTACTATCCGAATAAATTGTTAAAGTATCACTTAATATATTCTTAAATTTTGGAACGATATATTTACTGCCATCAGACCTTGTACTCACATATACAATATCTGGATTTGTTGCCAAAACTGAAAGGACACCAGGCTTTTCATTAGAAAGCAATAAATGTTTTATATAAGCTTCTTCTTCCTGTATTCTTTCGTTATCTAAAATAATAGATTGTTTAGCATTTTCAGCCATAGCCTTAGCATGATTGAGAACGTTATTATAATAAATAATTTTATCATTGCATTCTTTCATATCTATATTAAACTGACGAATTTTTGTGCTATAATTACTAATTTCTTCATATTGTTCCTGGCTAATAGTTCCTATTTGATATAAATAATCAAAATTCAATAAATAATCTTCTAATAGCAAATTCGCTTCTACGCCAGTAATTGTATTATCTATTAATTCACCGTCATCATTAGATAATACAAACATCTTAGTAACAAGTTCTGTGCTATCTTTTTCGCGCGAAATACTTTCGGTATCATAATAATAATTTATATCCAAAACATTATTTGTTTGATCTTCTTCTGTATTATTATATTCGCCACGTTCATTAAATAAATTATTATAAAAAACTACTTTTCGCGCGATAATATTATAACTTTCATCATGTTCATAAATAAAATCACAAAATACTCCAAAAGTTTCTGCTATTGTTTGTAACAAGTTATAACGATTACTATCTTTTCCTTCTACTAATCGTAGTTTTTCTTCGGCTTGTTGTGGCTCGTCAGGAACTAACATATTATTTTCTATTTTATAATCAGGAATATAAGGTTCTTCATACACTTTATTTTTTTCTCTATTTTTTAAATTTCCCCAATCCATTTCTATACTATATTGCCAATTAGTACCTATTAATACTTTATCTATCCAATAGTTAATATTATTTATTGGAGGTTCAGAACCATCATTTTTATCTGCCCAATCATTATATTCATTAGTATATAAATCTGCTGATAATTCAATTTTGTAGCCTTGTTTTCCTAATTCATGAAAAGCTAATTCTTCGCATTCAACTTCACAATATTTTTCAAAGCCTTCATGTTGTTCTGTGACTTTTATAATTAAAAATTCAAAAACTTTTGTATATGAAGTATTTTTATTAAAAATAATTTTTACTTTACGCATATTTTCCATTAAAATTCCCGCAGTATAATTATACCAAAAAGGATTTTCTATAAATTTACCATTTTCTTTAATATACATTGGAATTTTAAAAGAAAAAGTATTACTATTCTCATCAGAAAAAGTAACACGCGGTTCCTCCATTTTTCCTCTGCACTCTAAATTGACAGGCTTCAAGATAGTTATAAAACTATCTTGAAGCGTCCAAATAGAGACTTCGTAACTTCTAGGATTTTTATTAATTACCATAAGTCCCTACCTCCTTTTACACTTATAAGTACATATTTTTATATAAAATTAAAAAGTCATTAATTTCTATATTTGATGAAATTTTAGTACAGTTTTCACCAGATAATGTACCATCACTAGGCATTAAATTTCTTTTATCTATATATAAGTAATTGGAAGCTATCATATCTCCCACATTTTCTTTTACTAATTTTGGAGTAACAACTCCATCATTATCATAAATATAAACATTGAATTCACCTATTGATTCGCCTGTTTTAGAATTTATATAAAATGTCGCTTTTCCGTTTTTCTTTTCTTCACTTTGTTCATTTTCTTCTTCATCTTGTATAAAAAATTTCTTCATTTCTGCCAATAAATTCTCTTTATTAAGTGAATTAACAGTATCAACACAATTAACTGCCCATGCGCGCGAATAATATTCATGTACTTTATCCATTAACTGCTCGCGTAATTCTACAGTAGAAACCCAATTCATATTCATTATTTTAACTGCTTCATTATATCCACGCCACAATGAAGGTAAAGTAAAATAAAATCTATTATCTCCAACTTGGATATAAGTTGAATCATCAATAGAAGAATACTTATTATTTATATTATTAATATATCCATTAGCATCAAAAGAAGGAGTAATTGAAAATTTAATTAAAGGATAACTAGGCGCCGTTCCACTATAAAATAAATATCCGAAATTGTTTTTATCAATTGTTATACCTTCTGTTGTATCCATTTTTATTCCTAGGACAGCAAGACCTACTAATGCGCTACCAACTTTAGGCGAAGACACTTTAACTATAGAATCATTTCCTAAAAATAAATTTTCAAATAAAGGAGCTTGTAGTGGTAATCTATCTTCTATAAAAATTTTTTTCATATCTTCATTTTCAAGTGACATCACAGCATTTTCATCAGCATTGGTTTTTTCTTCTAAAGTATCAGGATCTATATAAGTAGGAATATAATTTAATTTACTATACCAGAAAGGATCATCCATAACAAAAGCAAGAGTTATATCGCCACGATATGATGCGGTTTTTGCTGTATATATATTATTATTATAGCTAAACGTTCTTTCTTCTTCATAAGGTATCATAGACATTTGCGGCGGAGAAGATACTCTTGCCATAATTACTCTATTAGGATGCTCTGATAATATTAATTCACGCTCTACGCCTGGACGAAACCACTCTTTAAAATCCTCTAATTCTTCTTGTAGCATACCATCAGTAGACAATGTAAATTCTAAACCATTAGCTTCCATATGTGTTCCCCAATGATATTGGCCATCAAGAGTCTCATAATTACTAGTAGAATCAGAAAAATTGGCATATATATTTTTATTTAGTCTATCTTTCATAGTAGCAATTAAAGAAAAATCTTCAATATATCGGCCACCAAAAGTGAAACTTATATATGCTCTATTGAAATGGGGAAGGCGTTTGCCTTCCCCGTTATGAGTTGCTAAAAATACTTGACCTTTTTTAGCTTGATTACTAAAAGTCTCAGAGCCTATTAAAACATCACTCATACTCCTTTACCTCCTTGATAAACTTCTATTGCCTGTTTTGCGCGCAATTTTAAGCATTTCTTCTTTTACTAATTCGCCCGCGCGTCGTGCATCGTAATCATTTGAAATAGTGCCTGTATTAAAATTAATTGAAATATTTTCAATATTGACGCTATCATCTGTTGAATTGGTTAAAGCACCAGTTGCCGTGTTATTGAAAGAATCTTGTAATTGTGAAACTATTGACATTAATGAAGTCTTTTTATTTCCTAATAAGTCATTGCGTAAAAATTCAGTTTGGGCAGCATTTAAAACAGCTTCCGGCTTTTTCTTTGTGCCATCCAACCAAGCTGGACCTGTATAATCTGCCATACCGCCTGTGTCATATTTATTTAAATATTTACTTAGTCCCTCTTTTTCTTTAATTTTATTTTTTAACGCGGCAAGGTCAGCTTTAGATAAAACATAACTTGGATTAATAGACAATTCATTTTTTAATGCTTGTCCACCAATTTTATCTATAACTATTTTATTTACAGAAGAAACATTACCCGTTTTGCTATCAAACTTTAGCCCACTCAAGTCTTTAACATGCACTAATTCATTTTGTTTTAAATAGGCGCTTGTATTTTTTTCAGTTAATTTAGGTTCTTTATATATTTTTGAATTTTCAGCTAATGTAAAATCAAATCCATCTCCAATTTTTTCAATACTATAATCCTTTTTACTTTTTTCCATTGCATTAACTGATTTTTCTAAATCTAATGCTTTAACAATTTTATCATAGAGACTACCGCCATCTTTCACATAGCTGGCATTAATCCACCGTTTTACTCCATTTTCTTCATAACCTAAATATTTAGTATAACCAACTTTTTTAGCATCTGAAAAAGTAAATTTTTGACCAGATGCTAATAAACCACCAACCGCTTTCATTACATAAGGATTCTTTCTACTATCAAATATTTTACTATCATCTTTTAATTCCCAAGCGTAGGCTTGAGCATTCTTTGTTAAAGTGCCCTTATTTGTTTTTTCTTCTTGTGCTGTGCTTTTTAACGTATCTATTGCAATATCAAAAGCCTCTTCTTGTGTTTTGCCACTTGCCAAAGTATTAACAAATGCTTCTTTAAAATCAGATTCATGATTTTTAAATTGTGTGTCCTCTATAACACTCTCTTTTCCGTTGGCTAGTTTATATTTTTCTTGTTCTTTCCATCTATTATAGGCAACATTAGCATCTTTTTCCGCATCCTCTTTCTTTTTCTTTTCTGCTTCTTCATCATTGGCCCTTGTTTGAGATACTTTAGTAGCTTCATTTAAGGTAGCACTATAAGCTTCAACGCCCGCTTTGCGAGCATCTTCTTCTGAAGCTCCATTAGCTATTTGTTCTCTATAAGCTGATGTAGCAACGCCTTTCGCGCGATCAAGAGCGGTATTCCTATATTCTTCTGTTGTATCTTTTAAATATCCCTCATATTTTTTTATTTCCTCATTTCCACTAATTCCTTCTTGAATTGATTCCCAAGCTTGGTTTGTTTTTGCTTTATCTTCTCTATAACCAGTCCATTCTTGGAAAGCTTCTTCAAAATCCTTAATTGATTCTTGAACATCCAATGCTGATTTAGAAGCATATTCTGAATTCCACTTCAACACCATTTGAGCTGCTTCTTCAGGAGTATTATTAGCCATTATATCTCTTACTTGATTCCATAATAATCCATTCGCCTTTTGATATTCCAGCGTATCGCTCATTATAGAAATTTGTGTATCAAGACGTTCAAGCTGCTTATCAGAAGCTTCTTGAATAGCATCAATTTGTTTTTGACGCTCATCATAATAAGCATCTTGCTGTTTTTGAGAAATTTGATCTTGCAAAGACTTAATTTGAGAAGCAGAGCCACCAGAACGTTGTAAAATGGCAAGCTGACGTTGTAATTTTATAAGTTCAGTATCCTTGTCATTCTTCTGTTGCATATCTTTTTCTTTATTAAGCTGATTTGTTAATCCTTCAATAAACTTGCTATTGGATTTTTCTAAAGCATCTTTCTGGTCTTGTAAAGCATCAATCATGGATTGCTCACGCGATTCAATAGCTTCTAATAATTGATTTTCGACATCTAACTCATTATCAACCCACGCCTGAAGAATTTCATTTTGTTTATTTTGATTTTCAATTACTTTTTCTAATTGGTCGTGATAACTGTCATATAAGCTATCAAGTTCATCTCTCCACGCATCAACATTATTCCAGAAATTTTCCATCATTTGAGTTGCTAAATCATTATCTTTGGCCTTACTATCTTTTTTGCCTTTAAATGAAACAGATTTATTACCTTTCTTATCAGTTTTAATTGTAAGTGAATCAGCAATTTTGGTTCCATCATCATTAAATAGCAAATCATTAATATTAAATCCTACACTCTGTAAATAATCCAATTGTTTAGCAGCAGTCGCAGCATTGCCTATTGCTTCACCTTTTACATTACGACGAGTAAGATTTTCAAGAATATCAAGGCCGACACCAGAGCCTGGTTTATCATTACCTGTATATTGTTGTAAACCATTTTCATCATATGTAAATATTTTACCATAAGAAGATTCAGCAAGTTCTTTGCGCTTATTATCATACCAACTTCTTTGTAATTCAGCAAGTTTTTGATTACGGACTATTTCTTGGTCAAGTAATTTTAATTGAGCTTTTTGTGCTTGATAAATCTTTTGGCCATTCGCAATTCTATCATTTTCATATTGAGTCTGCATTTTTTCTTGTTCAGTAATGTGCATCTCAATATGGTCAATCTGACGTAGCCAGTTATACCAGCGCTGGATGTCGTCAGTAGTAGTGGTAGGCTGTTCTTCATCTCCACCGCCACCACCGCCTCCTCCACCGCCGCCTCCGCGACCAGCTTGAGAGCCTAAGTCTTTGGCGGATGCGTCAAGCATGCGTTGCCACATAGCACGAATTTGTTTTAATGCGGCTAAAGCAGCTGAAGCACTTGCAAGAGCGGGACCGGATACATTACCAGTAGCCAAGGTTGTTGCATTCTTTTCATTAGTGAAAGCTTTTCCTCGTCCACCATGGCCTTGTGTCATTAATTTTTTAGTCTGTAAATGATTAAATACTATTGCATCCTTATCTAAATCAACAAACTCAGCGCCGTTTTCTCCAGCTAAGAAATAGCGTCCACCTGATACAACTAATTCTGGCCCAAGTTCACCCATAAGAGTGCCTTTACCAGCAGCAAATGCTTTTCCAACATTGCCTTTTGAGAAAACCTTATATAAACCAGTTGCATTACCAGTTGCTCCTGTTCCAGTAACGGAAACAGATACCGTTAAAGTTAAAGTGGGTAAAGAAGTTGGTATCCCAGTTAATTTACTAATTAATGTCCCTACAGTAGATGCTAAAGTACTTAATGGAGAAGCAGCATTAGTTGCATTAGTGCCTAAAGTTGCTGCATTATCGCTCATAGGCGTTAAGTTTATACCAGCTATAATGCTAGAAAAACTACTGAAAACTCCGCCTAATACATCCATAGAGCCTTGAGCTTGTGATGCACCTTCTTGTAATCCGGTTGTGTCAACCTGTACAGGGGCTCCCGCTTCTGGTATTTTAGAAGTATTTTGTCCTTTATTATTACTTCCTTTCCCGCCTTTTTCACTTCCACTGACATTACCGCCAGTATCACCGGATGGTTTACCAATAGCAAGAGTACCAGTAAATGTACTACCATTAGCATCAATTGTAGTACCATCAGTATTTAGTGTATTTGCTTCAATAGTAGTAGCGGAAGGAGCGGCAACAGTTGTAACAGTATCAAGATTTACAGAAGTAGCAGAAAGTTCAAGAGAAGTAAGTTGAAGATTCATTCCACCAGTTCCACCAGTAGGATTACTTGTTCCGCCGCTCGGAGTTGGTGGATTTTCTCCACCAGTACCATTCGCACCTGCGACTTTCTTAATTCCTTCTGCAATAAGGTCCCAATTAATACCAGCTAAGGTTTGTGCTTGTGTAGCTACTTTTCCCATTGCAGTTGCTACTTCTGGGAGTTGACCGGGTTCAATCGCGGTTAATGTCTGTAAACTTTGAGTAATTCCTTCTGTTAATGCTTTTCCTATTTCAGAGCCAGATTCACCAGTAAAGGCTTCTCGTATTCCTTGTGAGACACTGGCAATTATAGAAGGAATATTTAATGCTTCTTCAGCTTTTGATGCTAAAGTACTCGCGTCTAAACCTGAATCATCAAAAGCAAAATCATCACCAGAAGGTAATTTCATATGATATTTGCCGTCTATATCAGATGGACCCGCTTCTAAAGCTTCATTAATTTTTGTTTGTAAATCTTCTTGAGACATACGAACAATTTCCGCAAGATTATATTCATCTCCAGAAATTTTTCCTTCTGAATAATTTACTTCTGGATTAATAAGTTCATTAATTCGTACTTTAAATTCTTCTTCTGTTTCATATCCATCAGTACTTTCACTACCCTCTTGTGCGACCTCTCTTTTTTGTGTATACCACTGATGAAAAGCATCTTGAGGATCTTCATAGCCATGTATAACAGAACCATCAGGCATTTTGTATGCTCTAGAACCGTCTTCACCGACTTCAACATCTACTTCAATATTTCCTTTAATTGTTTGAATATAAGTTATTTGACCGGTTTCTAAATCATAAGTTAAAGAATTCATTTGAATTCCAATTTGATTTGTTTCAGCTATAAGACGAGGAAGTTCTTCTTTTGGAACGACTTGTCCTTGGAAAATATAATTGCCAGTTTCTTTACCATCTTTATCAGTTTCTACTCTAATTTGATTAGTTAAACGTAAAACAAATTCTAAATCAGTTCCTTCTAATGAAGTTGGATCGTGAGCAAATTGTTCTAATAATTGTCTAGCTTCTTCTTGTGTTTTTGTTTTTTGTAGACCTAATTCTTTACTTAAATCACTTAATGTCTTTTCATCCCATTTATCCCAATCAACAGTAGCATTAACGTTAGGAGTAAATACATAGGATAAATTAGCAGTTTCATCATAAATATAACTATTTAATGTACCACCTAAACCGTTTTCACTAAATAATTTAGACAAACTAGCTTGTAAATTATCAAGATCAAATTCATCTGATTTTGCTAATTTAGCTATGCCATCAAAAACTTTTAATAATTTATTTCTACCTTCATCAGATAATTTATTTAATTCATCACTTTTATTAGCCATCAATTCATATAATGAAAAACCATCTAAATAAAAAGAATTTAATGCTGTTTTTAATTCAGTATTAGTTTCAGCCATTGATAAAATTTCATCAATTATAGGCTGTGCTTTTTCATCATAGCTATATATTTTTTCACCATTTTCTCCAAATGTTACATCAAATAATTCACCAAAATCTATTCCATTACCATCTACGTCTATGTCTCCTAATTTTTCCATAGCTACAATAGATTCTAATAAATTAATCATGCCATCTAACATTGCTATTTGAGATTTCGCCATAGATTTAATAGCAGTATCAAACCCTTTACCCATCTCGGTAGCTCCAGTATTTAAATTAGAAGCAAGCTTGCCCATGTCTATTTTAACACCTTCGCCATCAACATTAGATAAAGCATTAAATCCTTGTTGAATTAATGTAGAAGCATTTGTTAAATCTCCATTAATACTATATCCCATGAAATCAATAGTTTGGCCACTAATTTGAGCCAAATTACTCATTTCATTTACAATATTATAAAAATCTTGTATTCCCATTTTGCCGCTTGAAGCAGCAGTATTCATGGCTTTATATGCTTCTCCAATAGAATCCCAATAATTTATAGGTCCATTCATTGAATCTGGTAATTTACGATCCATAAAATTAAATGAATCAGCATCTCCAGACTGAGCTACAGCTATTTGATTATATAAATTTAATTGCTCTTTTAATTCTTGATTTTCTTTTTTAATACTATTAATTTTATTATCATTATTACCTTCTTTTTCTAGTTCAGCAATTTTAGCAGCATTAGCTTGCATTTCTTTTTGAATGCGCGAAATAGTAGCTGAAGTGGCTGAAATATTAGCTACTCCTTCATTAGAAGCTTCTAATGATTCTCTTAGCGCGTCAAAAACAATTTGTCCTTGAATAGCGTCAATTTGAGAAATAACATTATATAATTCTCTAGCACTTTGTTCGCTTAATTTTAAGCCGTCAGAAGTTTGATGGAAATCTAATTGTTCTATTCCATATGTTTGTGCAAAATTAGTTAACTCATTAGCTTGTTGATTATTTAAGTTTCCTTGAATACCGTTTGATATTAATTCAGTATATCCAGAAATAGCTTCAGCGATAGCATCAGCTAATTCAGCCAATTCACTAGTAAGTAATCCGCCAGATTCTTGCACTACTTGTTCAATAGCTTTTGTTATGCCAACAATATCAGCATTATCTGCGATTTTTAAAATACCATCTTCAATATAAGCACCATACTGTGATAAAGTAGAAGATAATTTATCTAAAGCGGTAAATTTAACTTCTGTTCTTCCTTTTATTCCATAATCAACAAAAGATTCTAAAACAGTTTTTTCAAGTACATTACTTAATTGAGTTAAATTAATCCAATCTCCACCTTTCGCATTAGCAACATTCTGAACTTCTTCAAGAATATTTCGTTCAGCTTGGCGATTCATTTCGATCATAGAATCATTATAACTCTTAAAAGCAGAAACATATTCTTCAGAATTAGCGTCCCAACCCATTAAATCAGCAAATGCAGAAAAATCTGCAATTTGCATTTTACTGCCACCTAATTGCTTTATAATACCAGTAGAAGTAAGTTGATTTACTAAGTCTTCAGATAGCTCATATCCGCCTTGTGCAAGAATTTCGCCAAACCGTGTATAAGTCATTCCAGCAGCGTCGCCCAGTGCATCAATAGCTTGTTGCTCACCGTCTTTATTTTCTAAAGCTAAAGCAGCAACTTTATTAATATCTGCCAATGTAGCTTCGCCAGTAGCCTTTAAATCAGATAATATTTTGTTATAGGCTTTATATAAGTTTGCCGCGGATTCAACAACATATTGACCCGTTCCAGCTAATTCAGTAGCTTTTCCGCCAGCCGTATTAATAAGATTAGCAGTAGTTTCATCAACTAATGCGCCCGCGCCAGAAGTGACAGTATCTATTGCGTCAACTAAACTTTTAACTTCTCTACGATACGCGGCTTCTACCTCACTTGCAGAAAGTTCTTTACCTTGTTCTGTGGCGATGGCTTGCGCTGCCGATACAGCTCTTACCCCTCCACTTTCTAAAGCGCGAATTAAAGAATATTTCATTATATGAGAGCTATCTCCAATCGCACTTGTATATTTATTAAAAGCGTCAATAGAATCACGTAAATTTTGTTCTATTTGAGGAGTAATTCTTTCCGCATTTAAAAATCCCGTAATATCAATATTCTGTAAGAAAGTATTACGAGTATTTTCAAGCATCTGTTCTGCAGCCCAGCGCTCATCACCAGAAAGAATTTCTAACTGTTCCTTCATTTGACGCGCAGACTCAACTAAGCCTTGACTACTATATACAAAACCATGCAATGTATCGCTATAAGTAAATAAATCTTGCATAGAGTAATTTTGACCACTTAATTTATTTATTTCAGCAACTTGTTTTTGCATGTCAGCTATTTTAGTTGTACCTTTAGATTGGATGTCTCCCAGACCGTTTAGAGAGGCTATAATAGTATCTATCTCATTAGCAATTAACTGTTGAATTTCGTCTGTTATTTTTGTTTTACTTGCTTCAATTAAAGTGTATATATTTTCTAAACTAATAGATTTAGTTCCATTGCCATTATCATATAAATATTTAGAAATAGTGTCTATAGTAAGTCCAAAAACATTAGCTAGACTTGCTATCATTTCTTCATTTAATGAGTCACGATTTTTAATTACATTAGCAAAAATTACTTCATTTTTTTGTTTGTTATTTGTAGCATCTAATTGAGTTAATAATTCATTATATTGTTTAGGTGATAATATACCAGATAATAATCGTTCTTTTAGCAAACTTAACAATGTTTCATAGTCAGTCATAAGCTGGCCGGCAGAATCCATTTTAAATACATTTTCCGGTAAATTATTTATACCATACGCTGCCAATAATTGTTGCCCAGCTTCATAACTAAAACTATCAAAATTGTTAGCAATTTCTTCAAAAGCAGAATAAAAATTATCTTCATAATTTACATTATGTAATTCTGCCAAATAAGAACGCCCTTGCTTTGCTGTAATAACTCCAGATTCAACTGCACTTTTTATTTGTTCTTGTACTTCTTGTATATCTTTTAAAGATAAATCTATTAAATATTGACCTGGTGATACTTCCTTTCCCAAAGTATTTAATATTTCTTTTTGCGCATCAGTAGCATAGGTAGCATCAATCATTTGTGGACCTTCACCGTTAATACTACTAATAGCTTTATCAAATATATCTTTTTGAATTTTATTTACATATTCATACAATTCTGCAGTATATTGTTGCACTTCTGGTGCAAGTTCGCTATATTCACCTTTGCTAATATGCGATAATTGTGCTTCTATTTCAGAACTATTTTCTTGGCCTAGAACATTTTCCAAAAATAAACGAATTTGACCGGTTTGAATTAAAACAGAATTAAGTTGATAATTTGTATATTCTTTAAATTTATCATTAATTACTTTTTGATTTGTTTCCGCTTCAGAAAGCTGTTGTCTTAAATCATTCGCGTCGTCTGTTCTACCTTCTTTATAAGCCGATTCTATTCTTTTTCTTAATTTTTCTTTTTCTTCATTATATTCCGCATTTAAATCTTCCAAATACTGCGACGTTCCTTTAAAATATGCATCTTTAATATCATTAAGATTAGTATAGAAAAACTTTCCATTATTTAAATCAAAAGTATCTAAAGTAGTATCCATCTTCCCAGCTAATTCTAAAGCATCTTTCATATCCATTCCTTTAGATGCATTAGAAAGTGCTTTCTCAAAATCTTCCATATTAGATGAAATTTTTTGAGAAAAGGTTTGGAATTCAGTTTCTAAATTAACTGGCATATCGGTAGCAAATTTTCTAGCTAATTCAATTAAAACGTCTTGTTGTTTTTTACTTAATATAGAATTATTTACTGTCTTTATAAATTCATTCAAACCAGCTAATGAAAAATCATCCCAAGAAGATAATAACTGCTGCGCAACTAAAGCGTTTTCACCAAATTCTTGAGTAGCACGATAAATATCTGTATAAGCATCATAAATATTCTGCCCCAATGTTTGTGAAATATCTTTATTTTGAATTTGTTTATCTATTGTGTCATATACGGAGAGAATGTTTTTTAATGCATTACTACCAAGAGTAGTCAAACCAGTATAATTTGTTTTTAGAGTACTCCCAGAGGACCGTCTCATATATATTGCTTTTGCTAGATCTTGGCTATTAAACATATCTCCATAATATATTTCTAGCGCCTTTTGTACTTCTTCATCATTAGCATCAAATTGTTCTAAAAATTTAGTTCTAGATAAATTTTCTTTATTTTCTAATTTATTGATAAGTTCTTTTTGTTCTGCTGAAGTTATAGCTCCTTCCCACAACTTTTGAATAGCTGTTGTAGCTTTAGCATAATAATTATTATAACCATTTTCTGCATCTTCGTTAAATTGTTCTATTAAATTTTTTTCACTATTTTTATCATAATTATCAGACTTTTCAAATTCTCTTATACCTTGTAATATATAACCATCAATTAATTCACTTGCTTTAGAAAATTCAGATAAATAATCTGCATCTTTTTTCTCATCTCTCGCGGCAATAGCTTTTTCTTTCTGTAAATCACTATCAATTTGACGTAATAATTGAGCTTCATCATTTACAAGAGCTTCATTTCTTTTTGAAGCAATTTCTTGGTCAACACTAACCATACCTTCAGTTAGAGAAGTAATATATTCATAAAGTCCTTGTTCCAAATCTCCTGAAGCAGAACTTAAAGTTTTTAAAGCAGATTGAAAATTATTATCATCAATAAGTCTACTAGCTAAATCAAATTCACCAAAATGTAAATCAGATAAAAAATCATTTAAAATACTACTTTGCTTTTCATTTAATCCAGATATTTCGCCTCGTTGTAATGAATCATGATACGTATCAGCTTTATTTCTATTACTAGAATAATCCGTTCCATTTTCTCCAAGAAAATTAGAGTATAGGATATTCCCTTTTGCTTCTGTTTTATTTTTTTCAGCAGTTTTATATGCATTCCAAGTTTCTTCAGAGCTACTTTCAGCAGCATCTTTTGCTGCATTCGCAGCTTCTTCTCTTGCTTTTGCTAGTACCTCATAGCTATGAGCAACATCAATAATTGCATTACCTTCATTATCATATCCACTGACTAATTCAGGATGTTGCGATGCAATTTGATTACTCATTTCTATATATTCTTTACGAGCTTCTGTACTATCATGTTGTGCTTTTTCTAATTCTTCTAATTTTTTAATTTGGTCATTTAAAGTATTTGCATCTGATTTTTTTTGCAAAAAAGCAGTATTATTTTCTTCGGCTGCTTTCTTAAGACGCTCTGCCCGCTCTTCATCCGTTTCTATCCAAGTAGAAATAGCTTGTGTTAAACCCATAATGCCGGTAAAAGCCGCCATTATCCAATTACCAGTCGCCGCGTAAGAAACTCCTTGTAAAATGCTGCCAACCCCTTGTAAAGCAGCTTTAAATTTGCGCGCACCCGCAGTTGCTTCTCCCATACTAGCAGCTATAAGGGAAATAGAAGAACCTACCATTCTTAAACCAATAGTAGCTGCTTTATTTTGTTGTAAAGAAGCCCACAAACCTTGAGTTTTTTCAGATGCATCTTCCGCAGCAGCGGATACTTCTTCCGTGGCAGCAGATACTTCTTCTAATTTAACTGGAATGCCAGCTTCATTTAATTTTAATCCGCCTTTCGCCAAATGTTCAGAAGTAAGTCCTAATGTTTTATCTAAAGGAGTACCATTTTCATAAGCGTCTTTTACAGCACGAGATGCCCCGACACCAAATTTAGAAAAATCTATAGTTGGAGTAACAGTAACAGTGGGCTGTTGCTCCACATTCATTCTAGCATTAGCGCCATCTCTACCGGCTTGGGCTATTTTCTGCTCATTTGCAATTAAATGCTCTGTGGCTCTATCACTTTCTTTAATTCTATAATTAGCTACATCAACTTCACTAGCTTTCAACTCATTATGAGTAATTTTAGTAGCATTAGTTAAAGATGTTTGTGTATCCGCAGCTGCTGTAGCCATTTTTTCACGCAACATCTTAATAACAGAAGCCAATGACGTTCCAACATTAATAAACATCTGTCCAAAAGCTAAAATAGCTGGAATAGGTAATTTAAATATTGTTGGCATCTGCGTAAATGTGGCGATAATGCCATTAGTAAAATCTAAAACACCCTTATAAAACTCTTCTAATCCAGTCTGTGTGTACATAGACTGCAAGCTAGTCTGCAATTGCTGAGCCTTCGCAGAAACAGAGTCCATAGTTTTCATAACTTGCAGCGTCGCAGCATCTTCACTATTAGCGGCTTCATCGCTTAATTCAACTAAACGTTCATAGTTAGATACTAATGCCAAAAAACGAGACTGCTGTCTATTACCAGCCATAACAGTAGCAATATAACGTTGCGTATTCTTATCAATTGTATCCCATGAAGCAGCTAATTCCATAATAACATCATCAAAATTACGGAATTGTCCTTGCGCGTCATGGATAGAAATACCAACTGTCTGTAATGCTTTATCAACTTTGTTAAGACTCATTTCTTCGCCTTCGGCATCAACTAATTTTGCAGGATTAGTTGTCATTTCACCATAACGAGAAATGATTGACTTCATAGCAGTACCAATATTTTCTGGTGCTTCACGAGTAGCTTCAATCATAACAGCCATCATAGCAGTAGTATTTTCAAAACTAGAACCAACAGCTTGCGCTGAAGAAGCAGTTTTACTCATAGCAGTAGCCAATTCTGTTGTACTAGTAGCAGAACTCGCGGCTAAAGCTGAATAAACATCTACTACACGTTGTGCTTCAGTCATTTCCATTCTAAAAGAACGGACAGCGTTTGTCATATAGTCTGTCGCTTGTGAATAGCTTAATCCAGAAATACGAGCCATTTTAAGAGTTTCTTCTGTCATAGCCATAACATCAGCTTGTTGTAAACCTTGCTGATAGTATAACTGGGAAACTTCATAAACGCCCTTTAATGAAGAAGCATATTCTTTGGCTAAAGAAATATACTGCGGCATTTGTTGCCACAAATCAGCTTGCGACATATCAGTAACAATCGCAATCTCTGTCATAATATCATCTAATTCTTTTATATTTGTTTTAATAGATCTAAAAGTATTAGATACCAGACGCATTGCGCCATAAATACTGAACCATCTTTGCGCGAAACTTTGTAAATTATTCAAACCTTGTTGTAAAGATTGTATTTGCTCTAATTTGTGTTGATATTGAGTAGCTGCTAAATTAGCTGCTTCTATTTGAGCTGCTGTATTTTCAATAGTTTCTGCGCCAAGAGCTTTAAAAGGAGATTCTTTTCCAGAATTTGCTTCTGTTAATTGATTAATTCGTGTCTCTAAAGATTTTATTTGTTCTCCTTGTTGACGTATTGTATCTTGTAATTTAGTTATTAATGGATCAACTTTTTGTTGCGCTTGATTTATTTGTTCACGCTTTGCTTGTGTTTCTTTTAATAAATTATCATAATTTGATATATTAGCATTAACACCATTTTCTTTATTTAATTCATTATCAGCTTTTTCACCAGCTTCTTTTATTTGCCGTGCACCATCTACTATAGCTTTTGCTACTATATTAAAACGCGTTTTAATATCTTCTTCTGACATTGTAGGCAATATACTATCTAATAATTGTTGTATACCACTAGTATCATAATTTCCTTCTGTTCTTAATTGCTCTAATGCACTATTCATAAAGCCTTTTGTGGTATAAAACTCATTTGGAATAATTTTACTTGTAGTCATTAAAGAAGTTAAACGTTCAGTTATAATTGAAGCGGCAGAGCCTTCACCTGTTATCTCCGCAAGGCCTTTTAATCTTTTTCCTTGTACAGTAAACCCGCTACCTTTTTGTAATTTTAAAGAATTATCTATATCATTTAATATTTCTTTAATAGCCTCTGCGCTTTGTGCTTCTAGAAGCTGCTGAATTTTAGCTTCAATTTGAGGACGTAATTGTGCTAATAATGCAGGATTTTTTTGTCTTGCCGGGTCTAAATCTAAATTAGTAAGAATAGTATTACCTAAATTTTTTACCTCATCAATATATTCTTTAGATAATATAGAATATGCATTAATTTGCTCTGGTTTTTTATTAAATATATTCTTCTGGCCAGAATTAGTTTGAAAAAGTTTATAAGAATCACTACGTGAATTACCAACTGCATATTTTCCTAAATTACTTGCTAATATTTTATCTTTTTTATTTACAGCTTCTTGATATTCATTAGCTTTGCTTTGGCTTCTGTCAAGTTTTTGTTGAAAATCTTTTATTTGACTATCTAGTCCTTCTAAAGTTTGAGTAAATTTTTCTTGTATTGTATTTAAACCCATTCTATTAGGATCAATTTTTAATTCATCAAAAACTTTCTTTAATTCAGGGGCTTCTGTAATTAATTTAGAAAATCCATCACCAACAATATTTTGTGTAGCTTGTCTTACGTCATTTACTTGCTTTTCTAATTCTCTTAATTCCTGAGCTGCGCCAGAAGTCAAATCTTTCCAAGAAACCTGTTGAAAACCATTTCCTAAATCTGTAATTAAATTACCGACTTTTAATAATTTGTCATTTAATCTATCCAATTCTCCTTGAGAAGAAATACGCTTTATTCCTTCTTTTCCTAAATTAGATAATTCTTTTTCTGCCGCGGTAATACCTTTAGATAATTTTTTTCCTATACTTGAACCAGGATCAATTTCATCTAAAGCTTTTTTCATTCTTTCAATACTATCATTGTATCCAGTTATTTGAGCTTGAACATCAATAACAATACTTCCACGATTACCTACTGCCATCTATCTCACTCTCCTTTCCCACCGAAAATAAAAAAGAGCCACTTTCCTACACCCAGGAAAGTGGCTCATATATTAGCATCAATGTCTTGATTAAGACGCGTTATTCTCAATATTAAATTATTACTATCATCCGTTTTTTCTGGCATACCAACGATGTTAAAAACGGACGTAGTTGGATCAGCCCTTTCTCCCAAGCGCAAGTTAATATCACTCACAACTCTTACTTTTGGCATATAAATTAAATTGGTATAATTTAAGCCATCATTTTCATCCTTGGAGTAAAACTTACCCTCAAGCGTGAACAGTCCATTAAAGCGTTCTTTTTGAATCAAATATATTAACGCTTCATCCTTATACTCATAATAATAATCCACCATATAATGTTTAGTGGCGTCCGCTTCTTTTACTTTTATACGGGGAACTACTTCACCCGCGATATTATGTATATTTTGTATAATTTCACCGTATACTTTCTTTTGTCCTACGTCTCGTTCATATTCATAAATGAAAACTTTTTTTCGCGGCGGCAAAATAGGCATATGATTTAAAACAAAACTATCATCTGAATCTAATTCAAAAGGTCCCTCACGCATAGGAACTGCGATAGAAGTTCCTTCTTGTTTTTCAGTCATATTAGCACTTAATAATATCCCCATACTAATAGAGGACATAACGCCTTCTGTTAAAGAAAAAGTAACTTCTGAACGATCCTCCCAAATAACACGAGGCATATTGGACCAACCGCCTCGCGCCATTACAGGGGAGTTTCGTTCAGAAAGCATGGAGATACTTACATTCTCAAAATAGAGAACCGGTTCTCCTTCTTCTAGGCGCCTTGAACCAAATTGCATAGGAACTTTAGCTTTTAATACAACCTCATAAAGTTCTTTTACACCAAAATATTGGTCAATCATTTGATTCACCACCTAAAATAAAAACTAGGGGCATAAAGCCCCTAGTTTTATTTAAATTTAATTTCCGCCGCCCTGTTGTCCACCTGATTCAATTGTACCAAGAGAGCCAATATCATCGCCTTCACTAGAAGCATCAGCAGCAGAGCCACCATAACGAATTAGCTTCATCATTTCATTACCATGATCGCCCTCAGAGCGTAGAACATTTAGAGTCATTTCGAAAGTAGAAGGATCACCTTCAGCTTCTAGAGTAATAGTTACCTCAGACTGAACCTTGGCTTTACCAATTACAAACTGGAACGCCTCGTCCTTACCAGTCTTCTGTGAGCGCATGAAAGTATCGCCAACTACACGGTAAGTGCCTGGGAAAGTATCTGGAGAAATAGTTACTTCAACAGCATAATCCTTATCAGCTGCTTGGCTAACTTCCTCTTCCCAGAAAATACGAATACGATCACCCTTCTTAGGAGCAATACCAACCTTATCCGCAGCTTCAACTGGTGGAGTAACAGTATTGTCTGCTTCAACTGCTGGAGTGCCAATACCCATAGCCTTATTATAGAAAGTGACAGCTTTACCATCTGTCAAAGTGCCGCTAGTAATTTGTGTACGAGTACCAGCAGTTTCACTATTAGCGCCACCACCCAAATTAATTAGACGAATTGGATGTTTTTCAGAAGCAACAATAGGACGAGCAAATTTCTTACCAGTGATATGATCAATAGGAATATCAATCTTACCGTCTACCTTAACTTCAATTTCTTCAGTATAACGAACAACAACAGAATCTTCATTTACACCAGAGCGATGAATAGCACCACCAAGCATGAAACGTAGAGATTCAAGAGAAATTAGAGCATCTTCTAGAGTAATGGTAATTTCCTTACCATAGTCCCAAGAAATTAGCTTAGGATTGCCCCAACCACCAGTAGCATCTGTGGTCTCGGCAGTGGTCTCAATAGTAGAAACCTTTAGGGTATCTAGGAATAGAACGATGTCACCCGCATAAACATTAGATTTAGGGTCATCTTCTAGGGCCTCAAAATAAACGTTGGCAACTTCCTTAATACCATACTTATCAAAAATATTAACAGCCATGTGAGTTACCTCCTATAAATCATGATTTGTCAGAGCTCGCAATGGAACGCATCCAATGCTTTAATTGATTCTTTTTCAATTTTGCACCAGCCAAAGCGGCTTGATTGTTTATATTAAACTGATCACGCCATCCCATTCTTTTCAGCTGGTCGTGAAAAGCGTAATATGTAATATTCCAAATATTTTCCATATTTAATCCGCAGTTATCAATTGTAATACTGCCTATAAGGTCGGAGAATTTCAAATCTGACCCCTCTTGAGCAGCCTGTTTTGCTTTTGCTTTGCGAACTTTTTCTCTATTTCTTCGCATTTGTTCTTTTAATCTTCTTACTGCCGGCGGGTCGTCTTTAGAAATAATAATTTCTTCCCCTTCTTGTTCTATGAAATACATTCGTTTAAGAATGCGTTGAAAATCATAAAACTTTTCCTCTGTTAATAAGTGTTTTTCTTCAATTGGCCCTATTATGATTTGCGCGGGGTCCAAAGAAAAAACAATATTTTCATGAGTAAAAAATCTAAAAGCATCTTTTACTGTTTGATTAATTTCTGGATCAACTGCCGTCATCATTAATAAATATTGAAAATCTGTAAGTTGTTCCATTAAGTCCTTTAATTCACCGTCATCATTTTTATTGACAATAGGTTTTTCCGCAATTAAAACACTTAAATACTTTTGAAAATTTGAATAACCTTCGTCTACAATTTCTCCCATTTTCGCAGGATAAATCGCGCATATATCATCTAAAAAAACAGGCGAACCGCGTTGAAATTTTAAAACTTCATCATCAGTTAAATTCATTAATTTTATACCTCATTGAATATCCACCAATCCAAGGGGATAAAGTTAAATTATCAGCGCGATAAAATTGTAAATTACCTATACCAGCCAATGGTTCACCATTAAATAACTGGTCTATTCGCTCCATAATTAGATATGGTCTTAAAGATTGCTCATTTAAAATCCATTCGTCATATGGACAAGCTATATCAAAACGAACAGTTGAAACTTTAAATTCAGGATTAAGCGGGTTCACAGTAAAATCATCAAATACTGAAATAATATAAGACATCTTTTCTGTACTATCGTCAAATACTTTAGGAACAATAAGAATTTGTTTATGTATTAAATCTATACCGTCTACATCTGGTTGTTTATTACCAGTAATAGGGTCAACAGACTTTAACGGATCTTTTGTTTGATATTTTAACAAACGACATATCTTTTGATCTGTCATTAATCTATTAGCAATAGTAAAAGTATTATTACCCATTACGGCAAATCGTCTTTGAGTATTGTTTATATTCATTTAAATCACCTACCATAATGGGATAATCTTTATTTCTTTAGTAAACTGTTGCGTATTATATATAGCAGTTAAAATAATTGTTCCTAACTTATTTTTAGCATTAGCATGAATAATACACTCATTATTAAATGAAGAAATAATGCGCGCAAGTTCATTATCAATAGAAAATTCAACAGAAGAAATATCAATTTCAGAAGTTCCTTTCAGTTGATAAGTCGCTTCACGATCTAAACGTATACTATTTGGTCCTTCTATATAACCAGTAAATTGTTGTATTTCCTCTTGTTCCCCTACTGTAACCTCAATAGATTGTTTAATATCTGGATAATTTTTTAATTGTGCTATAATGGAAACAGTCCCCTTACCAACCGCGATTAATTCTCCATCAATATTACGAACAATTGTTTTATTACTGGTTAACCACTCCAATTCCTCATTACTTGGCTTACCATTTTTAGTAAGTGTACAAACTGGATGAATATGATCTCCCAAATGAAAAATTTGTGTTAGCGGCGGTATATCTAAATTATATTTAGCAAGTTTATCCATATCAGCAATATTATTTTTAACATCATCATAAATAGAGTTAATTTTACCTTCTGTTAAAGAAAGATAAATTACACCCGGAACGCTTGTATGGTCATATTCTACAACTGTCCAAGATTCTTCTTCAACAATAAAATTAGTTGCTCTATCTATTGGATAACGAGGCATAAGTAATTCAGCATATTTATTAGGTTGAGGTGTAATCAAATTATTCCAGGTGCGGAAATTACCTTTTATCTTACTATCTAATGAACTAACAAAATATGCCCAAGATTGTTGTAAATGCCCTTGCGCATCAATCCATTTCATAAGATAATTACACCTTACAATCCAAAAACTCCTAAAAGTACCATTAACTTTCTTTTCTTCTTGAATGATAATCCATTTTTCAATATTACCATCATCAAGAGTCCAATTCATAATATCTCCAATTAAAAGAGGAATATTATTGGCAACTTCAAGGAACATAATTTTTTCATATTCTTTATCTTTACTTGTAAGAATAATACCATCAAAGTAAATTCCACGCTCAACAGATAAATTTCTTATAGTATGAGGAGATTCTGCAAGCCATTTTTCAAATGACCTGATACCGCCATTGCGAATACGCTCTGCGGTAGTTTCTCCCATATGATTAATGCGGGAAAAATATACATCTAAATAATTCATTCGCTATCCCTTATTTCTAGCGCCCCTACCAAATTCATACATTCAAAAATTGTTCTTCTGAAATATTCATATGATAGATGACGCAATGAATTTAATTTACCAAGAAGAGGCCAATAATTAATGCAAGTTGGCCCCAATCCTTCAAGTTCAATTATAATAGAATCAAGAAATTTTTCCCATTCACCATTCTTTTCTTTTTCACAAAGCACTCCATAAAGACGGCCTTTTAATTTATTTTTATAGCCATCAAAAGTAACATCATAAGGCATTTTTCTTACCTGCCAGTTTTTTAAACAAATTTGCTGGTCGCTTTTTGCGCGAGCGGTCATAAATACCTTCTGCTCGCCGCACATCACTAGCGATTGCCGCTTCCAATTTATTTAATTTATCTAAATGATTTGCTTGTGAAAAATCTTTATCTGCATAGAGCTGTCTAATATTCTCCCAACTAGCAATACAACGTTTAACCCATTCATGCTTCATATAAAGAGCTAACAATTGAATTTCATCATTTGTTAAATCATCAACAAATTGATACATCTTTAATTCATGTGGATTATCGTCGCCGCTAGGCTCAACTTCTTCTTTCTCCAAACTAACACGCGGATACTTGAACCTAAAAATTGCGATGTTAAGGAGTTCTTGCCAATCCCGCTCTACGATTGCGAGTTCTTCCTCAAGAGTCCATTCATCCGCGGTTATTCGTGCTAGAAAGGCATCATATACCTTGAGAAAGGGTGTTGCCATATATTACTTCTCTTCGGCTTGATGCTTTACAGAAATAGCCTGAATTACATCAATACCACAATATGTTTTAATTAGAGCGGTAAAAGCATTATCAGTAATATTGTTATCTACTACATATTGTACAATAGTATCTTTTGCGGCAGAAGGCGCAATTTTGATATATTTAGCAAAAGCTGTAATATCTCTATTATCAATTATCTTGATAATTTCATCTTTTTCCTTCACATTAGTTGGGGTTTCAATAACAGCACGCTCTTCTTGTACGCCATCAATCTTAATGTAACCGCCGCGAATCATATTTTGAACACCGGGTTCATACATTAAATCTTCATATTCACTCGGAGTAAGAGTAATAACACGTCCTGGCGCTAAACTACGAGAGTGAATAGCACCATTTGAAGAACCAATAACAACAGTAGCAGAACTAATATTTTTTAAAGTAATTTTTGCCATAATAATTTCCTCCTTTAACTCTAAAAGAAAAATGGGATGGGCGAGACTCTCACCCACCCCATTAAAGTGATTTATTTATATATTTAAATTATGGATGTGCCTTCTGATAAGCAGAAGCAATATTAGCATCTAAATTATCATTGTAATCTTTCCATCCATCAGCTTCAATACCAGCATTATAATAAATACCCCAATAATTAGGAGTACCAATCATGCCAATACCAACCTTTAGATAACCCTGTAGAACGATAGAATTGTCGCCCTCATGGTCATCCCACTCACGGAAATAAGGAGAACCTTCAAAGCCTAGCTTGATTAGCTTTTCCTTACCGGCAGGAATTACATAAGCGAAAGAAGGATTCATAACTAACTTCTCATTCTTTTCGTCAGTATAGGACTGTGGCATTACAACAACTGGGAAACCACGGAAGCGGCCAATATAGCCACGCTCACGCACTTCAATCATATCCTGATCGGAAATTTTTGTAGTAGTATTATAAACAATAGCATTTACCATTTCAGCAGCAAACTCAGGAGTGCAGTAAATTACTGGAGAACCATAAGCGGCAACAACGTTGCAAAGCTTAACCATAGCAGCTGGATCAAAGGTAGAAGCAATAACCTTATTCTTGGCTGGACGACCAGCTAGATTCCAAGAACTTAGTAGAGTTTCCTGAACCATTTCAAAAATACGATCAACAATACCCTGCTGAATAATGTCATAAATATCGGTCATATTTTCAACGCCATCAAGATAGCGCTCAAAATCAACATAACCAGCTCCCCCAATAGCCTGTGGATATACATCAAAACGATCACGGTCTAGACGGAAGGTTTCATAGTTACCAGACTCGGTGGCACGAGTAACAAACTGACGGCCACGCTGCTTGCCGCGAGTTACACGGAACTCTAGGCGAGAACCCTGTGGAACGCGAATAACTTCGCAGAACATATCTAGGGCATTCTGGATATTTTGTGGTAGAACCTCTTCTAGGTTCTGTTCAAGTAGCTCAAATAGCTCAATCTTATTGCGACGATACTTGGCACGGCTAAAACGGCCCTTGTCATCACATAGTAGTTTAACTAGCTCATCATGTAGAGCAGCTTCATAGTCATAATTCTCGGCAGCGAACTCGGCTGGAACCTTGCGGCCGAAAACACCATTCATTAAAATCTGTAGATTATTCATAGTTCGCACCTCCTATTATAGACTAATAATCTGATACTTAACGCCAGGTTCACCGTTAGGTACAGTATAGAACTTAACAACCTTAGCATAAATACCAGATTGTGGTTTAGTTTTTACAATCTGTGGAACAGCCTTTTCTACATTAGTAGTAGCAGCAACGCCAGGAACTACATATAGAGGAGTAGTATCAATAGCGTCTAGAGCAGCAAATAGAGCCGCTTCATTAGCAAAATCGCTTTCATCATACTGTAGACAATTTGTAGTAACAGTATCACCAACGCCTAGTAGACCTACACGAGGATAGTCACCAGCAATCTTGCGACCAAAAGTCTGTAGACCATAGTGGAAAATGTCATATTCCTTTTCAGTAGTATAAACGATACCAATAGGCTTATCAGTAGCAGCGGCAGGAGCGGCAATAACGCCAGCGGCCTTATCGCCAACAACCCACATACCATTCTCGCAAGGAGCACTTAGAGTAAAATCCTGAGATAGTGGGGTCTGTGAAACTACCATACCAGTCTTTGGGAAAGCTACCTGGTTTAGCTCTAGAGTAGCATATAGCTTCTCGCCTGGGCGATACTTGCTAGAATAGCTATTGGCACTTGTTAGTGGAAATCTCTTCATAGCCATAATAATTTCCCTCCTTAATTTTTACGATACTTTTTCATAAGTTGAGCGAATTGATCTTCTTCAGGATCTGGTAGTGGCACTTTCATTTCTTTTTCTTCACTGCCAGCGATCTTTGAATTAGCAAATGTAATCGCTAATTTAGATTCCAATTCATCATAAGAAAAGTCCTTAGCCACTTCCTTAATTGGACTAATTTCTTCCTCACTCATTACTTTTTCATATTTTTCTACTAATTCATTCTTACGATTGTTCTCGGCTTCTACTGCCTGAGCTTGGTAAGATTGTAGAGAAGTTTGTAATTGCTCGTTTTGAGCGCGTAAATTTTCAATTTCTGTATTTGCGTTTGTTTGGAACTGTTCAAGCTCGGTAATACGAGATTGGGCGTTCTCATAATTTGATTGTAATTCATTGTAGGAATTTTGTAGGTC
>Ga0247609_10001188_pt1 | contig 32119 bp, 25 predicted proteins | sample 172DNAGHGlowgp2_FD_193487 | JGI IMG/M metagenome (GOLD analysis project Ga0247609, IMG submission 193487) | Sheep rumen microbial communities from Palmerston North, Manawatu-Wanganui, New Zealand - 1728 DNA GHGlow gp2 | ecosystem: Host-associated > Mammals > Digestive system > Stomach > Rumen ... | reverse complement strand
GCAGTTACTATATTACTATCATTACTAAGCTGTTTAATAGTAAATTGCCCAGATGTGGGACTTGATAATACTTCAGCATTATTAATATCAATATCCGTATATATAAAAGATTGACCATTATAAGATACTCTTTGACCTTTTCTAAAAGTCGCGGTTATAGTACCAAATGTACCCGCGTCATCATCACTCCAAACATTATTTATTACAGTACCTCTAAATGAACGTATCTTATCTGCATCAATTCCTGGTGGAATATATTCTTCTGTCCAGCAAGCATACCATGTAGCAGTAGAAGTATTTGTTATAGATAATGAATCACTCCAATGCTCACCAACTGTTTGATTGGGTACTAAAGACCATCCAGTAAATACATAACCACTACGTGTTGGGTGTTCAATTTCACTGAAATCTAGGTTTGCTTCATATTCAATACTTTCCTGAGGAGCATCGCCTACAAAAGACCCTCCATTAGCATCAAAATTTTGAGTTATAAAAATTTTAGTCCATTTAGCATAAAATGTTGCCGCTGCATTTCCAGTGTAAGTGGTTATAGGAGTAGCCGTACCATCTTGATTTGTCCAACCATCAAAGGAATAACCCGTTCTCGTCGGTGTACCAAGTACAAGATTTTCTTTATACCATTTTGTTTTTGTGGATATAGATCCATTATTATTTAATGTGACAGTATATGAAGCCCTTGCCGGAACAGTAAAAGTTGCTGTAACAGAAGCGCTGTCAACTGATGAGCTTAACTTTGAAGTAAGCTTAATTGTTTGTGCCGAATGTGTTTTTGTAGTTGAAAGCGACCGTGCTCCAAGCATTTGATGATTACCAGCTTTCCAATTTTTATTATTAACTGTAGCCGAATCATTATTATGACCCGTACAGGATAAAACATTAGTTAATTTAGCATTTGTATACCAACCACTTTTAACATTACAACCCGAAGATGCGGAAATAGTATATGTTTCTGCATTATTTACAGTCACTGAATATGTTAAATAAGCTCTTAAAAAGTTTTTTCCACCTGAGGTATCCATATAAGATGAATATATTGTAGCCATTATTCTCCTCCCGTAATCCTCTTAATCGATAAATGTCCGTTAGACCTCATAATAAATCCAAGACCTCCGGTAAGAGTACCAGATACTTTTGTTCGCATGAGAATCTGTGTAGTTTGTAACGATGGCGCAACAAAATTTTCCCCTCCGGCGTAAGCTTGAATAGAACTACCAGATTTGAATTGAACTTGATCATCTGTAATTACTACAGATTTAGTTTCTGTACCATCACTAGCTTGTATAGTTATTGATGGCACTTCTGGATTAATTGAAATTCTTTTATTTATTTTTTCAACTACAGGCCCCATAATGTTTATGTTATTTTCAGCTACTCCAAGTCTATTATTTACTGAATTTAACGTATTATCCGTAGTTGTTTGTTTATTTTGAATGTCATCAATATCAGTAGTTAAAGTTGATAAATTATTTTCTATAATATCTTTTTGTTCTTCTATTCTACTAAAATTTTCTTGAAGTTGAGCCGATTCTTCTGCTAAACCCATAACAGATTCTACTATAACGTAAAATTGCGTTATAGTGTTATCTTCTACTATGATACCAAATGAGGCAAGATCTACTGTTCTTCTTTCTATTATTGAATTTTCTAAACTCCATACTGAACCACTTTTACTAAAATAATACTGGCCAACAATTGGAGCTGATTGATCTGAACTAACAGCTGCTTCTACTATAGGCTCAATTTGTTCAAGAAAAAGTTCTTCATCAATAATTACATCTATATCTTCTGAAGCACCTCCACTCGTAGATGTTACAAAAGCATGGTATCCACCTGATACTGCGGTTAAAAGCTCTGAAAGAGTACCGCCTGCGATTTCGACGCCAGTAGCATAAAGTTTTCCGTCTGTTGTGACGCCGAATGCATTACCAGCTGTGAATGCCCAATTTTGACTTTCTTCTCCACTGATAGTCAAAATTCCAGTATAGCTAGGTGAAATATAAATTCCACCATCTTCACCAAAATTCCCAGTATAAAGCGATTTATTAGTATCAGTACCTATACTCCATCCACCAATTGTACCACTCGTCGCAGTTATTGCTCCACTTATATGAGCTTCTTTTGCATATAAATTACCTGCTGAGTCAACTCCGAAATTCGAACCGATGATCGCGCGCCATTTAGGATCGTTTGTTCCTGGAGTATGTCCATTAATCGTAATTCCAGTCTTGTCTAAAGTAGAAAGATATACATATCCATTACCAGAAGTTACGCCACCAATTTCAATTCCACCCTTAGACAAAACCAACCCATTAGAATTTAACGTAGCTACTGCACTATTATTCTGCGCATCATACAATTTAAGAGCAGGAGAAGTTCCTCCTAAAATTTCTAAGCTCTTTCTTCCTTTATAAGTACCAGTAGGTATTAAAAAAGTAAGTCCCGTACCTTGTAATGAAGCTAATATATCCGCACCATTACGTAACCAAACTCCATCAGAACGTGTTAATAAATTTCCGCCAGAAGGAGATTGTTTAAATTCACTTATATTTATCTCTGTAATATAAGAACCCGCTGGAACTGACGCACTATAATCACTAGGAATTGAAAAGAAATGTTGATTAATTCCAGTAGCAATTGAGAGCGCGCCTTGTGAGTCTTCAATTGTTTGTTGAGCAATTGACTTAGCTTCTGCTGTATCTTTCGCCGTCTGCGTTAACCCCAAATCTTCTGTAGGTGTGCTCCAGCTTTTAGTAGTGTTGTCACTTAAAGTAACCTCTAAACAAGTCCAATAAGTACCGTTTGCTACATAAGTCGGATTTTTTGAAGTCCAAGCGTTCTGAGTATCCGTTGATACAATTGATGTATTCTTATCAACTTGCGGTACATTTGCAGAATTTGTTTTTAAATAGTATAATACGCGCGTATTCTTTACAGATAATCCATCAGTTCCAATAAATTCTGACCACTTCCAACTACTACTATTCCAAGCTGGTATAGAATCGCTTGTAGGAATACTTAATACTGCAATATAACGAGTATCAGTAGTCGGCGTTTCTTGAAACTGAGAGGCTGCTGTCAATGGCGCTTTAGTTGCATAACGGATATATGTAGTTAAATCCGTTGTATCTGTAATTGTAATTGTTCCATAAGAAACTTGTGCCATTTTAATCTATCTCCTTTTAACTCCTAATTTGTCCGTGGATTGTGCCATCTGCGTCGATTGTCGCGCAGTTTTGATAGAGGGATTTGACGTCGTCGGCGGATAGGGCGGTTGCATAAATGCGAAAATCTGACATATCAGTATTATCACTACAATATGTTGTGCCACTATCCCATCCATTTATATATATCGAAGTACCACTAATTGCTTTATATGTTTTAGCTTGTCCATAAAGTTCACCATCTACATATAATTTACAAACGCTTCCATCACCCGTCATTACATAATGATGCCACACCTTTACACTCGGCGCAGTAATTGTAGTTGTTGTATTTGGTTTATAAATTGGATTATTACTTCCATCACCAGTATTCCAAAGAGTACCTTGATACATACCATTTAATCTAACTCCATCACTGAATCCCCAAAACATTGGAGAATTAGAAGCTCGTTTACCCCACCATGCAAATGAATATGAATTACCAAACCCAGAAGTTGGAAAATTTGATATGTGAATTTTTTGATTAGTTGCCCCTATATGAGTTGATACTTGATATTTTGGAGTATCTGAAGTATAAGTTAATGCACCAATTTTTTCTCCATTATTACAAAATCCCGAACAGTCATATTCGGTTGTTCCATTCAAACCGAGAGTTGTATAGAGGGTGTCAGCGGAATTTGGACACCATGGGGTCGCAGTAGAACCTTCTTCTAATTTAATATAAGATATATAAAAAGAAATATTCTCCTGTCCATCATTAATATTACCGCCATTAGCAACTAGATAAATAGTGTTACTATTAGCAACAAAAGTTACAGATGTTCGATTTTTAGATTTTTTAACAGTACCAAAATTTACTTTAGTAATAACATCAGTGTCTGCACCATATTTAGCTTGTGAAGTAGTACAAATGCTTAAGCCAAACTGGCCGTTGTATCCTGTATAATTTTGCTCTACTGAGTAATCAAATGATAAAGTATAAGTTTTTCCACTTGTAACAGCAATAGCATCAGTAAAAATTTTTTCCCAACCACCAATTCCTTTAATTAAAGTATATTTATTATCATATCCTTCACCAGTTAAACTAACGGAATTCGGCATATAATTAGTCCAAGTAGTAATTTTAGCATTATTTCCACTAAGTAAATTTTCCTGTCCCCATCCTCCTCTATTCAACGGATAATGAAGTACAAGCCCCTGAGCAAGTTGCTTAACTTCCATTAGAGAGAGAGCATGATTATAAATGCGAACATCATTTAAGTAAGCTGTTACTGGCTCAGTAGTATTAGGCCCCGCCCCTACACCAATATAGCTTACGTTAGTAAAAGAAGGAACAATAGTAGTGTTATATTCTTTATCTAATACTCCATCTAAATAAATCTTCATTTTACTATTTTCATAAAGACATATAACATGAGTCCATTGATTTAAAGTAAGAGCACTTGAAGTGCAACTATACTGAGTACTATTAGTTCCATCTCCACAAGCAAATATTAAAGTAGAATTACCTCCTCTTACAAAACAAGTAAATCTATTATTAGTCCACCCAGAACCATTACCAATATGAACTAATTGGTCATTAACACTACCATTTGATGGGAGTTTAACCCAAAAAGCCATAGATACTCCATTTGTTGCGGTAGTGAGTGGATTAGTAATCTTTAAATAATTAGGAGTAGAACGATTAAAGTAATAACATCCACCCAACTTTCCTGCTGAATTAAATGTCGCTCCATTATTCGTAACCGTCACATTCGACAATCCTTGATTCCTTAAATCTTTCGTCAATGGCAACCATACCTGTAATGCCATACTCTTTCCTCCGTTAAATCCATTCCGTATACCGCGGCCGGTCGTCGATGTCCATCCATCAACGACCGCGCGCAGAATACGTTTAATCTATGAATAAAATTTCTCATTATTTAAATTATAACATAAATTTAATTGACTGTCAAACTTTTTATATCTCAACTTTTACCACAGCAGTAATCTTATTACTAATAACACTACTATCTACATATACAAACTGTTGGTTATGCGTCATAGCATATTTTAACGCAGCTGGAGTATTACTATCACTAGAGCTATAAGAACTATTCTCATCGTCTCTAAAATACCACGTATATGTATATTTATAAGGATTATTAGCATCTCCACGATATCTTGTACCCCAATTACTACTAGTTGAATCTCGCCAATAATACCTAATTTCACCCGTTGGTACTGCGGGATTTCCGCTTGTCACTACATAGCAATAACCAGTTTTACCTGCAAAAACTCCTGTATTAGTGCTACCACTTGGTACAACAGTACCAACACCTAATAAGTCATCTGATACTACCGTATCATAATCTTCTTCATCACCTCTGCGGATAACCCTTGCATAAATAACCCCTATTCCCTGGCCATTTACAATTTGTTCACCAACAGTTGAATGAAGTGATACTTGTAATGGGTCGTCTATATCTTTTAAATTAATATATTCCGTATAAGTTTCAGTAACTCCACCTCTAGTAATCGAAACAGTAAAGCTAAAACCTAAATATCCATTAACCGAAGTGCCTTTAACACTAAGTATATTATTTGATACTGTAATACCACTATCTCCATATTCAGTAATTGTCTTCCAAGTTCCATCAAAAACTTTCCAAGTCGGACTTCCCCAAGCACTAGATGCAACTGAAGAGGTACCTGACATCACTAAAGGAGTTACTGTAATTGTTCCGTCTTGATTTTCAAAAGTATCGCTTGGATTTGGTTGTAATAAAACCCTAATTGGTTTTAATGCTTCTGGCTGTGCTTTATAAGTATATGTTTGAGATAAAATTTGATTATCTGCATACTCAAGTTCTAAAGTAATAGAACCCGTGGCGCCAATATTAGTATTGGCATTAATTACATAACGCACGTTATCAATAGCTCCATTTCCAGTTACCTGTGTATCCCCTAAATAATATTTAGGTTCTACCGTAGAAAAAATTACTGGGGCATTTCTCAATGTTGGATAAGTTGAACCTCCACGATAAATTGTTTTAGCATCTATTCCATGCATAGCTTCAACTGGTATTTTAATTGTAAAAGATTGAGAAGTTTTATAACTAAAATCAGTTGAAATTCCATCAAACTGATTTCCAATCATAAAATTCCACGGAGATTTACCATCTATACCATCTTCGCCATCTACTCCATCGCAACTAATTACAATTTTTTGTGTATCAACTGATTCACCATTATATTTTAAAGTGGTATCAATATAATCTATCATACTTGCTGAACTGCTACCACTTGCCGCTTTATCTGCTAAAGTAATAGTTAATGCAGCATTTCCATTAAGTAATGGACTACTTTGTGTTCCATTTTTATAATGTATTACTGCTTCAATAGTATTAGCTACATGATAATCATCGGTCCCGCCGCCTGTTCTTACAATAGCGTCTACAACTATTTGAGGAGGTGTATATACACCATTCGGCGCGGCCACTGTATTTCTATTAGCAACAACAGAATTTAATCGTAAAGCATGACTAATTAAACTTGGGTTTTTTTGAATAGTAAATCTTTTGACTTGATTCGATATACTACTATTAGTATTTTGTGCAGTAAATTGAATCCAAGCAGTATTACCGGTCATACCAGTAACTTTAGTAATTTCATTATTATTACCCGTTGGTAAAGTATTAAAAGCAGATTTTCCTGTTTGATAAGTTACGTTTCCAGAATCTGCAATAGATATAGTCCAACCACTATTAGCAACTAAATTATTTTGTCCACCCTTATCTAAATGAAATATAGTAGTAGCATTAGTAAAATCAATCACGCCATTATACTCATTAACTGTTTCTTGGTCATTATCTAAATAAACAGAATAAGTTGAGCTACCCGGCGTAGCATCTTGCAATTTATAAATTGTAAAATAATCAGTTAATCCATTTAAAACCTCATTGCCTGAAGAATCAATTTCTACAATTTTAAATTGAGCTGATTTATTAGTTTCATATCCACTACTATAAGTATTAATATTACTTGTAGTTACTTGTAAACTTAAAGCAGTATAAGGTATATTATCACTTTCAATTAAAACGTCATCACAATACCAGTGGACTCCACTAATAGTAGAGCTTTTTTCCACTGTTAAATCAATTGCAGTAACACCAATCGCTGTTCCTTGATAATCATAGGCAAAATGTGAACCACTTCCAACCAACTGAAGTGTTTTTGCTGGAGTACCAGGTTGTCCATCGGCACCTTTTTCACCATTGTTTGCTATAGTTAAATCTAGTGTAGCAACACCGGTAATAGTTGTATTTGGATCTCCATCGATTGGTTTGAAAGTAATAGTAGCAGTATATGTTACTCCTACACTATTCGTAGCTAAATTAGTAGGACGTTGTAGCGATTTCCCATCACTAGGATAAGATTCTGGCTGTCCTGTGGTTGGTATATTATTATAACTTGTACCATTCTCAACTTTAGACCATTGTATTGACCATTTATTACTTGAAGTTGGATAACTAACCCCATTATAATATACGTGTGGAGTAATAATTAATGGATTGTTTACCGTCCAGTTTGGATAATAAGTAGCCGTAGTGGGCGGATTATCCCCCGCATCATATATTTGTTGTCTTACTGTACTACCAGTTAAATATACAGATAACTGTCCTAAATCAGTAGTATCTGTAATTGTAATTGTACCATAACTTGTACTCATCTTCTCCTCCTAATCAAAAGAAACATTACAGTAAAATACTGATTTCATATCAACATCTTCTGTAGTTATCATTATTTGATTTTTTAATAATCCATCTTTTATTCCCTGTTTATAAGGAGTCCATCCACTTACAGGTTGTCCTTCCTTATCCATTTTACTCCAATTAAATTTATTTTCATCAATTGTTGAAGTTATATCTTCTGTACCTTTATACACATAGCAAGTAAGAATAGCTGTCCGGTTGCCAAATACAAAATTATTACCAATATTAGATTCTATTCTAATAGTTCTAGCATCCTCTCCTGGCGGCCCAGGCACGCCTTCAGCTTCTATATCTGCAACATTTTGATAATGTCCAGACCCTTGTCCATGTTCATCTGGAATCTCAAAAGATATTTCAGCTGCACTAATTTTTAATTTTTTCTCACCAGTCTCTTTATCAGTATAAAAGGCAAGATATTGTTGTAAATCACCAAGATACATATTATCTGTATATATACCTTGAGTACCTATCATATTATTATAAATATTTGTATTTACACTTGTCGCTGGCAATTCTGGTAAAGTTCCTAGAATTCCTCGATAGTTGTAAGAAACTTTTACTTCTTTTGTTTCATCGACAGAAGTCTCAAATAAACTAATTGCCCGAGCTGGCAATGCTACTGTATTATCAGAACTATTAATTCCAATTCCGTAATTTGAAGTGCCAGCTTTATTGCCCATATCTACGAGCGCGCCACCAATCAAATCATCAGCAGAATCAACAATTGCATTGTCTCCTACAACCATCGCTCCTGCGCCAAGTAAAGTAATATATGTTATGCCTTCAATAGTTTCTTTACTTCCAACTTCATAGACGTGAGTCAAACCATTATTTAATAAAATCGGTTGTGTATCAATTGGTTCTTGGTCTTTACCTATGTAATTACTAACCTTACACCATTGACCAGCTTTAAATAATATCGGCTTTTCAACACTTAATACTAAGTTATTTCCGTCTACTGCGGCCGAGCGTATAGTTGATGATGGTCTAAATATAAATATACCACCAACCGCTTGAATCTCTGCATATTCAAATACAGCTGTCTTAATTGCCCCTCGCGCAGTAATATTATTAAATACTGCATCACCATCAGCATTAATCATCCAACCGGCGCCAGTTTGATAGTTAGAGGTGCTAATTAACGAATTAACTCCATCAATATTAATGTGCGGTTCTCCAGTACCAACTTGTACTAAACCGCTAAATTCACCAGCTTGTGCATTGATAGTACCAGTTATCGTTAAGTCGCCATCATTATCAGTATTTAAAATAGAATTTCCATTCTTATCGCTAATATTAATTCCATAAATACGTTCGCCAGTCTGTTCATCAAAGCCTAAAGAACCAATTTTAATTCTTTCTGTATTTGTACCATCAATAACTTGGAAATCATTCTCTGACGTAATGCTAACCTTACCGCCATCTTCATAAGAATTTTTAATAAAAAATCCGTCCCAAGTTACCGCAAAGTGCGCCTTATCTAGCACTTCTTGTAAGTTCTGTGCCTTAAAGGTGCCGCCATCTTTTATACCATATAAACCATATTGGTCATAACGTACATAAGTTTGTAGGTCATAAGTTTCATCTTCTTTAGACTTATAAGCACTAATTCCAGATTTATCCCAACGGAAGCTTGGATTTTCCTTATTTCCAATTATGACTTCGTTGGTGTTCAAGCTACCAGTGTATACAGCACCTATATTAAGTCCTTGACCATCAATAGCTGTGGTCCAAGTATTTCCACCATCGGAAGATACTCTTATCCCTTCACTATTAATTATAACACGATTAGCCTGGTTGGTCAAATTTTTAATTGTTATTTGATCACCATCGATTACTACCGAGCCATCAGTTGTTAAGCTATATTGTTTACCGCTAATATTATTCAAAGAGTCAAGCAGTACATCTTGATTAATAGTTCCGTTTGCATCAAGCAACGTACTAATCTTTGCATAAGTAGCTTCATTATATTGTACTGTCTGAACTGTCGCACTAATTCTTTGGAAAAAATCTTCAAATCGTGTTTTATAGTTCTGAACAGTTATAACATTTTCATCAGGTTTATCTAAGTGCCATTCAACTTCAGATACAATTACCTCTTCACGCACCGGAGTTAATACTCCATTTACTTTAGTCCACCCAAAGAATTCAGTATCTTCTACATAGGATTTGTCTCCAGCATCGAATAAGTACCATTCGAATCCTTCTAGCTCACTGATTTCGACTACATCAATTGTATACGAAACTGTCGGTTGCGCCGAGGTGTTCCCGACTTGTAAAGCATCGAGATAGTAGAGTTCTGAATCGATATAGTCAGTAGAACTCCATGTACCTTCTTGAATGAAACGGCTGTATTTATTGTTAAATTCTTTTGTTAGTTCATCTTTTTGTTCTTGGATTTCTTTAATTTCGTCTTCCACGCCCGCAACTGTATTATTACTTGTAATTTTAAAAGTTACAGTTTTGGAATCATTTATTGTATACTGCGCCGTTTCCATTGTATATCCATCTGGCGCCGTAAACGTAAGTTCCGTATCATCTGTTCTTACATCAAAGAATTTTTTACTTACTGTGGAGGTATCTTTATAACTTGTTTTCCCTTCACTATCTTTTAAAGCAAATTTAAATCCATCTAAGTAATCATTCAGCTCAACAAATACATGACGTTGTTCATTATCGTCTTTATCTACCCAGACTTTAACCTTATAATTCTCAGAGCCACGTAATTGTTTTCTAACCGCCCAATACTCTTGATTTACATTAGTTAATATACCAGAGTAGTTATTAATTGAGGCTGAACTAACATACAAGTCACCAATAATACTATATATAGTATCTTCTTCAGTATAGTCATCTAATATCTCATAGTAAGTACCAAGGTCTGCATCAACAGGTTCCTCGACACGCTCCATTTTTCCATCTTTACTGATATAATAAGGCTTATTTGCTATAACCGTCGAGTCAGTAGTCTTTATATAGAAATCGCCTTCAAAAGAAGTCGCATTTTCTTGAGCTTCCCTATAGTCCTCATAAGAACGTCCAGTTAAGTTCTCAAACTCACCTAACGCATCGGTCTTCGTCTCTTTCGCTGTCTCAACAAGCTCTGTATATACATTACGCTTACTGCCAAGCGCCGTCATAGACGCCTCTAAGTCTCTGCGCTGCCTTTCTTTATCTCGTAAAGCTAAATTCTTTTCTGCAACCGCAGTAACAAATTTTAATCTATCTGCTTCTACAGTTTCTCTATCTAATAAACCTTGACTATAGTAATATTCAAAATTTAATATATACGATTCTCCGCTTGTATTAGAAGGAGCATTACCAATAGAGATAAAACCTTCATCTACATAATCAGACTGTGATTGTTCTACTATCAGCTTAGTTACAAACTCATCAGAATTAATTGTACGTTCAATTGATTGTAAATTAATTCCATATTTGAAACCTGCCCAATTATCTTTACCTGCATATTCTCTTAAATATACGTATTTCTCTGGCTTGCCTTCTTTATCATAGCGGATATATCCGTTATCATCATGTTTTACAACTAAGTCAATCCAACATTCAAAAGTTTCGGCAATTGTTTGTAATATATCAAAACAATTAGTTTTTGAAGCACTAATTGATAAATTTTTCTCAGAACCTTCATTATATAAAGGTTTTACTTCATCAGTTATTCCATATTGAGACTTTAACTCCTTAATAGTCGAATACGTCTCTATGTCTTCTGCGGCCGCGCCATCAGCTGGCTTCAAATAGAAATAATCAGCTTGATTAGAAACCGCAGTAGGTATATTACCAAGTAAAATTGGCGTCTCTCCAGTAGGATCAGCCCCATCTGGTACGAAACGAGTAAGTTGTATATCTTGGATATAATAAGTAACCTTACCAACTGTATTATAGATGAATATACCAATTTTTTCAGTAACATCAGTCATTACTGTATTTGGTATGGATTTTTTAGCTGTGGCTACTAAATAGTAGTACGGTAAATAGCTACTCTCTTCTTTTGGTATAAAATCACCATTTAATCCATCCCAAACATATTCTTTTTCATCTTTGCTATCTATATATACATACTTAGTAGAAGGAGTTTGAACAACAGTATCAATTACATAGTTCTTTTTTCCGTTTTCTCCATCTTCTAATGTACCGCCCTTAATAATATTATTTAAAATTTTTGGAGTACCATCAAACTCCATAATAATATTATTCGGATCAATATGTTTGTAATAATAACTCCATCTATTTGGCTCATCTTGAGTATACTTGGCAACAATTAACCTCAAATCGGAGGTCGGTACCAAGCAATCAATATCACTCGTATCGCTTTCTTCTTTTTCATACCACCCATTTTGTGACGGATTGTCTCCTTCTTGTGGAGTTACTTCTTCATAACTTTCAGAATTGTGAGTATAATACGTCTTATCCTCGTCAACTTCCGTATCTTCGCTCAATACATACTCATACTCAGGTATTTCCGGATTTCGTTGACCCGCGCGCCACCTAAATACAAACTTCTGACCTTTTGAAATAGACTCAATAGAAGAAGCATTGTTTTCAATACCGCTATTGAAAACTGCATTCTTATAGTTGGTTAAAGCTCCTTTAAACTTAACCTTTAAAAATCCCTCTATTTCAGAAAGACTAACTAAGTCAGCTAACTTTTTACCAGTTCCTAACTCTGGCTTAGTCACTAATTCTAACTTATCAATCTTATCCTTATCAGACTCCGGAACAAAATCTACATAAGGATTCCATCCTTGTAAACTTCCATCTTCTAACACATTAAAGTTCTCACCATTGGTAATATAGTTCATTACCACATTAGAAGTCGTATAAGTATAATCCTTATATCTATAAATTTCTCTGTCTCCTGCGGCAAAGCGATCGACAGTACGTTCCATTACTGGATCGTATGTGGTGAGCTGATTGTAGGCTAAACGATTGACTTGATAACGATTTTCAATTTCGCCTATAGTAATAATAAGGTTGCCATTCTCGTCCTCAAAATGATTGTTTTTAAAAACTAAGTCAGTTGTAATCCTAAAGTTAGTATCAGTAATTACATTTTTGTCATCAATTGTGTATTTTCTATTTTCATCTCTAATAATAAATTGAACGAACTTACCATTCTGATTCTTGACATAGCTATAAAATACATATATTGATACTGGAATTTCAGGTAATGTATCTTCAGTCTCACTAGCATTTATAATATCAATCCCAGTCGTAGAAACTAAACTAGCTTTGTAAACCGGCTCTGCAATAAATTGTTTCCCGACGTTGGCGCCACCCAGCTTCCAATCCGTATCTTTAATCGTTTCTTTTGCCAGCTCTCGCGCCGTACCTTGATTGTTATTTAATTCTGAATCAAAAGTAATATTATATCCATTCTTTGAAAGCTCAAGTACAAAAGCATCAGTACAAGTATAAGTCCATTCTAACCCATCACTTGACTCCACGTGCTCTTTTATAATAAATTCATACCACTTACCATCGTAATGAAGTTTAACTTTGCGCTCGTTCATTAATAAGCTCGCAAATGGATTAACAATACCTTCATTACCAGTATATGGGTCAAAATACTTATATTTCAAAGAGAAAGTTAAAGTTTTTTCTCCGTTTGCTTTCTTATTAAAAATCGGATTATATACTTTATTTAAACCCGTCATTGTATCTGAACCAATAACGGCTAATTTATTTTCTATAAATTTTTTTTCGTCTCCGTCTTGGGTAAGCTTATCTTCCCAAACGGAAATTTCATATGGCTTTATTAATCGCTCACCCATTTGTTCCTCCTAGAAATAAAGGTAATCGTAAAAAATTTCAATACCGTCGGCGCCATTGGTTATTTCTAAAACAGAACCATCGTCTTTACTAATGTTAGTTTCGAATTTAAAGAAATAACCAGACTCTACAAATTCATTATAGATATTGCCCGATGTTGTAATAATTGATCCTTCGTCAAACTGAGATACGCCTGCAATTATTTCATTAGTTGTATCTATTAATACGCCCATATCTCCCCGGTTTTCAGCATTCTTTTTTAAAGTAATAGGCTTTATAACCATCGAAGCAGTAGTCTTATTTCCGTCTGGCTTATAATTTAAAGTCACACCCGTTTCTGCTACTGCGGCTGGAAGATATAAGCGGAAACCAGTTTCTACATCTCCTGGATTGTATATTTTAATAGCGCCGGTTTCACTATCATATATATCAAAAATATTTTTATACTCTTCTTCTTTTAAAATTCCACTAGAAATAGCCCAATCAGCACTTTCTTCTTCTTCTTCTGGTAAAACTTTATAAACCGACTTCGCAAAAGGAAAATAACAAACAAAACTTATCTTCCCTTCACCTTTATAAATTCGTTGAGTACCTTCTTGTTTTATATACGGATAAACAGGCTCACGCTCCCAAGTAGGAACGACTACTTCTTCTTGAGTTTCCTCATCAATAACCGTTTCTTCTCCCCGTATGACCCTTAAACCAGGTTGCGGCGTGGTACTAACTACCTTAATCGGCTCATCAAAGCAAATATAAGAAAGTTCAATTGGGCTTTCAATTTTTGCCATATATTTTTTATACGGACGCTCATTGAAGATTAATTCCTTCGGTTTTCTAGTTCCAAAAACCTTTCTTAATTCTCTAAACTGCGCCTCAGTTAATGAATCAAACGCAATTTCAATTTCAATCCTCTTTGGTCCATAATTACTTCCAAAATAATATTCTCCATCAATCCCTGGAACTTCGGCAGTTATATCTTTAATTTCCGGCTGTAATTCTTCGCTATATCTATCTCCACCAGAAACTCTTAATACATCTAAGTTCTGTGTCCAATCAGAACTATTCCAACTACCGAATGTGAAACCTGTAAAATCAAAGTTCCCCATCGCCTTTCACTCCTATAAACATTTTATCCTATTTTCTTGGTATAAACTAAAAAATCATGCTCCTTTAAGCACGTTTTATATACGTCTCTGATAATTGTAATCGCTAGAACCGCTTTATTATTTTCATAGTCTTCATGTTCGCGGCAATAATCTTCATATAAATCTATGTCCTCTAAAATTTCATCGAAGTGTTCCTTCGAATGCCGCTGAGCGTAAAGAATTTCATCACTAAAACGTAGAATACGTTGTCTTGCTTGACGTACTCTTTCCAGCTCTTCATCTGATTTTAATTTTTCTAAATCTTTTTGTAAGTCATCGACTTTTTCTAAAACTTCTCCATTAATGGCTCTACCTAGACCTCTAAGTAGCCATTGCCAAATGTTTAACTCTACTCGTGGTACTTTAAAAATCGCCCCAAAAAGGATGACAACACCACTAATAAAAGTTGTTTGTAGTATAGTCTCTAAGTATTGCATTGATATTTCCCCCATTTAGTCATCCTTATCAAGGACATCTATCTTCTTTTATAAGTGGAGTTATACGTCAAAAACTCTACTTTTTTGAAAGGAGGGAAGAGTTATGAGTAAAGGCGAAGAAAAAATTATAAGCTTGTTAAAAAAAGGAAAATATAAATTTGAAAGAGAAAAACGATTCAGCGATTTAAAAAAAGGACTATATCGTTTTGATTTTTACGTCGTTGGCGGCCGAGCCATCCCATGTGCGTTAGAGTATCAGGGAGAGCAACATTACCAATATGTTTCAAAATTTTATCACTCCCGCGCAGAGTTCGAGGCAGCAAAAGAAAGAGATAGACGTAAAATAAGCTACTGTCTTGCACATAAAATACCGATTTATATAATTCCCTACTGGGAGCTAGACAACTTACATACTGCGGCCGATTTGTTTCAGCCGAAATTTCTAGCCAAAAATCGCTGGAAAAACGATAATGATTGGCAGAACTATAAAAATTTGACAAAGCGACAATAAATTTGATACAATATAATAGAAAGAGAAAATCAAAAAATTAAAAAAGAGGTATTATATGAATTATTATTTATTAATTCCTCTTCTTTTAAGTATTATTTTAATTATTATATTAATATTTATATTAAAAAGGAAGAAAAAAGAATTAAATGAAACTCTTAATAAAGTAAACTACTATAAAACAATTAAGCGCGATGAATTAAAATCTTGCTTTAAAGAAGAGTGGAAAAATGAAGAAGAAAACTTAGAAGAAAAATTACGTATTAAGCATGACGGACTTAATAAAGAATGGCAGGAAAAATTTCAAAAGCATCAACTAGAATTATCTAATTTAAGTAATGAGATTAAAAAATATGAATCTATTTTAAAAGAAAAAGAAAAAAGATATAATGAAGTAAATCAAGACTTAGAATTGTATCGTAAAGGTAAAATTGAAGAAATTGATGGCGCGGGCGCAGAATACGAACAACGAAAACGTATACTGGTAAGTCAATCGGTTGATAAGTATAGAGATATACTTATTGAACAAGCCAACGATATGATTGGAACATTAACAACTAAAATCGATTTTACCAATAAAGAATTAGAAAAATTACAAGCTGAGTTAGAAGTAGAACGTAGTAAGCGCGCCGCTATAAATGAAGAGATACGTAGACAGCGCCAAATCGAAGAAAACAAAGACTTCTATCGAATTCAACTCGATCCTAACGATAAAGATGATATTGAAATACTTCGTTCTATTACGCCAAGATTACGTCGCCCAGAAGCAATTAATAAAATTATTTGGAATGGGTACTACCAGAAACCTCTTGCGGAACTTAGAAAGCGCGCAGGCATTGAAGGAAGTGGAGTTTATAAAATAACTCGTTTAAAAACTAACGAAGTATATATAGGACAGGCGCGAAAAATTTCTGATAGATGGATGCAACATTGCAAAAGCGCTCTTGGTGTTGGGACTTTAGCTTCTTCACAACTTCACAGAGTTATGGCAGAGGATGGACCTGAACAATTCTTATGGGAAGTTTTAGAAGAGGTAGAGCCTGAGAGGTTAAGAGAAAGAGAATCGTATTATATTGATTTTTATGATTCTAAAAATTATGGATTAAACTCCGTAAGTGGAGATAAGAATAAATAACGCGACAGCGAAGGAGAAAATTTAAATGGAACTTACAACAATTCAGAAAAAAATTATCACAACAGAAGAACCAAAGGTAGTTGTGCTTAGCAGCGCAGCTAGTGGAAAAAGTAGAGTAATTGTAGAAAGGATTAAGTACTTACTTAATAAAGGCGTTGACCCATCAAAAATTGTAGCAATTACTTTTACGAACAATGCGGCCTCGGTGATGTATGAACGGCTGGGATACCCAAATGGGTTATTCATTGGAACAGTTCATTCATATTGTAATTACTTACTCCGCGGCGGCGCCGTAGACACAACTGATATTATAAAACAAGAACGATTTGATGATTTGTTTGAAGAAATTAAACGCAATTTAAATTGTATTAAAGAGGTTGATTATCTGCTGCTTGATGAAGCACAGGATAGCACGAAAGCTCAATTTGAATTTTTTAAACTTATCAATCCTAAAAATTACATGTATGTAGGAGATGTGAAACAAACGATTTTCACATTTAATGGTTCTGACCCAAATTATTTAATTAATCTTTGGAATCAACCCGATGTAACTGTTTATAAAATGACGCAAAATTTTAGGAATCTATCAGATATTTTACATTTTGCCAAAAAATTCCTATATAGACTTGGTCCAGATTATGATGACGATTCGATTTCAATGCGCCATTCTAATAATGGAAGTTCAATCCATGTTTTGGAAGGGAATTATACGCCTTCTGAGGCAGTAGAAACGCTTATTCGAGTAAATAATCAGCTCGGCGCTAAGTGGGGAGACTGGTTCGTACTTTGCAGAACGAATAAAGACGTAGAACTTTTTCAATTTTTGCTTGATAAGAGAGATGTACCTACTGATACATTTAAGCAATCAGATTTGACTAATTCTCAAATTGAAAAGAAAATGAAAGAGGATACAGTAAAAGTATTAACCGCGCATAGTGCAAAGGGGATGGAGTCACCATATGTACTGTCATATAATATACGAGCTTATAATGATGATGAAGCGAGATTGTGTTATGTCGCAGCTACTCGTGCGAAAGACTTTTTAATCTGGGCGAAGATGCCACCGAAAAAGAAAGCCAAGAAGAAAATTGTAAATTGGGAATAAGCATAGAAAAAAGACGGGTTTAGGCCCGTCTTTTTAAATTCACTATGCGAATACAATTGTACAATCTCCAGTGATTATAAAATTATGATCTTCATAGACGCAATCTCCAGTAATTGTCGGTACACCAGAATAATCGCTACCATCAAGAACTGCACGACCCTTATATAGTGGTATAGTAAAAGTGCCTCCACCTGATACTTGATCAATAATAATAGCGTTTGAATCTAAAATTGGAGCATAAATTTCCCAAGTATAAAGAGCTTCATTATTTTCTAATATAACTTCAGCAGTTGTAATATCACTTAACGGTGCTGGTACATCAACTGTAACTTTACTATAAACTTTTCCTTCATCTGGTGTATATACTTTATTTTCTGTAGCTGCTAATTCAATTTCTTCTTTATTATCGCTATTCCCAAATGTTTCTAACATTCCATCCAATACCGCCACATTTGTATTATATGGGGTTGCTTTTACATATTTAAGAATATCTTGCTTAGTCATTTTAAAACCTCCTATTTATTATAATATTAGTAATTATATTATCTAATATATATTATATAACTGAGAATACTTGTGTTGTATATAAAATGTGCCTCACTAAGCCAAGTATATATCTCTAATATAAGTAACAAACCGCCTACTTAAATCTCCAAATTTGCTTTTTTTCAAAAATTCTTCTATAATATAAATATAATGGAAAGGAGTAAATAAAAATGAAAGTAAAAGTTGGAGACAAAATCAGAATCATTTATATGGATGGAGAACCGCAGTATTGGGGTAAAGAAGGTATTGTTGAAAAGATTGACGACGCAGGACAAATCCATACGACGGCCGGGGGTTGTGCAATTATTCCAGGAGTAGATTCTTTTGAAGTTATTGAGGAAAACTAATGTTTAAAGTAAAAAGAATCGATAATCAAAAAATCTACCAAGTTCTCGACACCTATTGCGACCCAACCTTCCATCACACTTATTTCCTCATATGGGACAATAACGGATGGCGTTGGCGGCCGGCTGATAAATTTGTTCCACCAAACTGGGAAGGAGAAGATAATGGATAAAGAAAGAATTGAAAAAATTTATAATAAAGCTCTATGTGAACGGTATCCTTTTCTAATAGCTCACAGCGTTTGGGCAGATAAACCTAAAGAAGATTATGATTATATAATACTTGATTTAATGCCTTCTGGGTGGCGCCGCGCCTTTGGAATACAAATGTGTGAGGAAATAAGAAAAATACTTATTGAAAATGATTTTTTATATGATTATAGAATAGACGATATAAAAGAAAAATATGGTGAACTTAGATGGTATGATTTCGGCGCACCACAGGAAGTTTATAATATAACTAATAAGTATAGGAAACTTTCAAGAAAGATTTGTATATGTTGTGGACAACCAGCCACGAAAATTTCGATGGGGTGGATTAGTCCGTGGTGTGATAAGTGTGCAAATAAATTACTAGCAAATACAAGCTTTAAAGATATAAAAGGAGAAACTGAATGATTTATGACGCTAAATCAATAGAAACATTATCATTTAGAGATGCTATAAGAGAACGCGTTGCAATGTACATGGGTAGCGCCGATAACCAAGGCGTTCTCCAATGTGTTCGTGAAATTATTACAAACTCCATAGATGAAATGACAATGGGATATGGAGATACTATTTGGGTTGAATTAGATAATAACCAAGTAACAATTCAAGATAATGCCCGTGGAGTTCCATTTGGTCCGCGTGATGATGGGACTGAAGTTATGGAAGCAATTTATACCATGCCTCACACCGGTGGTAAATTCGATGAAAAGGTTTATCAAAATGTTGCAGGTATGAATGGAATAGGAGCAAAAGGAGTAGCACTATCTAGCTCTTACTTTTTCGCATCTTCATGCAGAGATGGGAAACAAGCCACCCTTATTTTAAAAGATGGAATAAAAGAATCTTTTGAAATTGAAGAAATTGATGATATGAATCTTCATGGTACAAGAGTTACTTTTATTCCTTCGCAAGAGGTTTACAATCTTGAACCAATACATATTGATTTTAATGACTTAAAAGAAATGTGTAAGAATTGGTCTTACTTAACTCCTAATGTGAATTTTAAGCTTTACAATTACGATACTGGTGAAGAAATAAATTATAAATCAACAAATGGAATATTAGATTTTCTTAAAGATACAATCACAAAACCAATTCATAAAACTCCACTTTACATTTCAGTAGAAGAAAACGGAATTGAATGTGAAATTGCTATGCAGTGGGCGGCCGACCGCAGAGAACATTGGTACGTATTTACTAATGGACTTGCCAACTCAGAGGGCGGCACCTCACTTACTGGAGTTAAAACTTCTCTTACTAATTTCTTCAAAAAGAAATTTAAAGGAGAGTTTGCAGCTGATATAGCTCGTGGAGGACTTTATTACATTGTAAATTGTAAAGTTCCAAATCCATCTTTTGCAAATCAGACTAAAACAAAAATTAACAATCCCGAACTTCGTGGACTCGCGCAGCGTGCAACGACGCAGATGTTGGAAGATTTTAGTAGACGTCATGTTACAGAGTTCGATCAAATACTTGATTTGCTTACTAAAGAACTTAAAGCTGAACGTGCTGCAGAAAGGGCGCGCAAGCAGGTTCTTGAAGCAGGTAAAGAAATTGAAAAGAATCAAAAGAAAAAGGTATTTGCTTCAGATAAACTGAAAGATGCTGAATTCCTCGGAGAAAATTCAACACTTCTTCTTGTAGAAGGTAATTCAGCCGCAGCTTCAATGGCGGTCGCACGCGATGTAACTAAATATGGAATACTTGCACTTCGAGGGAAAATGATTAATTGTTTGAGCAACCCTGATGAAAAGATTTTTCAGAATGAAGAAATCAAACTTTTCCTTAGTGCTATGAATATTGTGCCAGGTAAATATAATGCAAAGAAATTACGCTATGGAAAAGTAGCTATCTGTACCGACGCAGATTCAGATGGAAGTCATATCGGTCTTTTAATAATGGCGGCGCTCCGTTATTTAGCTCCAGAATTCCTCGATGAAGGACGTTTATACTGGCTTCGTTCTCCACTCTATATAGTTAAAAAAGGTAAAGATGAAAAGTATTACTTTACCGATAGTGAATTTAATAGAGTAAGAAATAAAATTACTGGTGAAGTTCAGCGTAACAAAGGACTCGGCGCCCTTTCGGAAGACCAAGCTCGTAGGTCAATGTTTACCGAAGAATTTCAAAGAATGGAGCAGTTAATTCCTACAGAAGAAAGCTTGTTCTTATTGGAAGATTTAATGGGAGAGAGCGTAGAGCCAAGACGTAAATTCATTTTTAACAACATCGACTTTAGTGAAATAAAAGAGTAGAAAGGAGTAAGTGATGTCCAATATAAAAGATTTAGTAAAATTACAATATGAGTTTACAGCCGGAGATGAAACTAGTTATTATGAAACGATAAGTTTTCAAAAAGAACCTGTTTCAGTTTATATAGAAGCTATACTTGATCAAACAACTGAATGGGGCTTCATTACTTTAACTGACATCAATTCTTATGCAGAAGAAAGAATTGAATATCGACATGGTAAAATTACTAATGGTATTTTAACTAATTGGCTTGATAAAACAGTAGTTGATGTAACTTATTGCGGCGGATGGTCTAGAGGAGATTGGGGAATAAAAGTAAAATAATTTTTAAAAATTGATTTATTTTTAATTTTCTTTTATAATATAAGTATAGAAAAATGAAAGGAGAGAATTATGAAACTTGTAAAAGTAAAATTCGCAAATAGTCGCTTTGATAAATTTTATTATTATCAAACTCGATTTGATCTTATCAAAGGTGGAGTATATAATATTGTGGCTGACAATAGAACTTTTTATGACAATCCTATAACTGTTATTGACGATAATCTTCCTCTGTTGGTGGTTCCTTTAGGAGTTTGTATTAGAGAAATCACTTCTGCAAAATTAGTTGAAGCGCCGCCTAAGCCAACAGGCGGAATTAAAAACATTTATTTCAATGAAGATAAAGGAACAGTTGTTATCAAATGGGTTGACGGCACAAGAACTAAAGTAAAATGTCAAAACGGAGAAAAGTTTGATGCCGAAAAAGGTATCGCCCTTTGTTTTATGAAGCATGCTTTTAATAATAGAGGATGTTACAACGACGTATTTAAGAAATATATAGGAGAAGCAGATGAGTAATTTAAAACCGATAATTCAAGATAGTTTCGCACAATACGCAGGAGCCGTATTGCAGTCTCGTGCGTTAGTAGATGTGCGAGATTGTTTGAAGCCATCGGCTCGTCAGATTTTCTATTGCTTATACACAGATAAGTTCCTCCATTCTAAACCTTTTAAGAAAACTTTAAAGGGTATTGGATCGGCTATGAGAATGTACATCCATGGCGATTCAAGCTGCGAAGGAGTTATAATGCGCGCTGGCCAGCCATTTGCCATGCGTTATCCACTTATCGAGGTAGAAGGTTCATATGGCAACCTCATGGAATCTGGTAACTGGTCTGCGCCGCGTTATACTTCAGCTCGTTTATCAGCTCTATCAGAATATCTTTTTAAAGATATAGATAAAGATACAATAGAAGAATGGAGAGATAACTACGATGACACTGAGCAGTACCCAGCTGTGCTGCCCACTAAGGGGTTTTTTAATATAGTGAATGGGACTATGGGTATTGGAGTTGGCGCCGCCTCTTCAATCCCACAGTTCAATTTACAAGAAGTAAACAACGCATTAATTTTCTTATTGGAAAATCCTGATGCTTCTTTTGAAGACATATATTGCGCGCCAGATTTTGCCACGGGCGCAGTATTATTAAATGAAAAAGAAATCAAGCAAGGATTAAAAACTGGATATGGCTGTTCTTGTAAGCTTCGTTCAGTTATTGAATACGATAAAAATAATCGTTGTTTCATAGTAAAAGAAATCCCATATAGTGTCTATACAAATACAATTTGTAAAGAATTGGAAGAAATTTTAAATGGAGAAGAAAACCCAGGAATTGAAAGGTTTAATGACCTTACTGGTTCTACTCCTAATATTAAAATTTATTTAAAAAGAAATTCAAATCCCGATAGAGTATTAAAATATTTATATAAAAATACTTCACTTCAATCTTACTATGGAATTAATATGACAATGCTTGAGAATGGTCGTTACCCAAAAGTCTTTGGGTGGAAAGAGCTTCTCCAATCACATATTAACCATGAAAAGATTGTATATCGTAGAGGATTCGAATTTGAGTTAAATAAAAAGCTTGCGCGTGTTCATATATTAGATGGTCTATTAGTTTGCTTAGCTTCTATTGATGAGGTGGTACAAGTAATAAAAAGTTCCGCAACAACAGCAGCAGCAAGTAAAGCACTCCAGGAAACCTTCCTTTTAGATGGCGCGCAAGCTAAAGCTGTTCTCGAATTAAAACTCTCCCGTTTAGCACACTTAGAAGTTGAAAAAATTGAAAAAGAAAAACAGAAACTTGAACTTGAAATTGCAGAATTGAGAGAAATTTTAGAGAACGAAGATAAATTTAATGAACAACTTATCAATGGTTGGAATGAAGTTTCAAAAAAGTTCAGCGATTCTCGAAGAACTCAAATCTTAAATATTGAAAATGAAGATGATGAACCAAAAGAACTTCGTAAATTATCAATTAATCTTTCTAATCAGAACAACATTTATATTCATGAAGTTTCCACTTTATACTCCCAAAGCAGGGGCGGCGTAGGTAAGAAATTTAAAATGAATAAGGGTGAGTTCTTAATTTCTACTCAAAATGGAGACAATAAAAGTATAATTTTATTCTTCACAAAGAGTGGTAATTATTATCATGCCAAACTTTCTGATATTCCAACTGGAGAAGTTGTACCAATTGAATCAATAAGTGCTATGAGTAGTGAAGAAGAAGTATGTTATATGAGAGTTGTAGATAAAGAAACTCTTAAAGACAACAATAACAATATTATCTTCTTTACAAAACATGGGTTTATGAAGAAGAGTAAACTTAGCGAATACAATGTTACAAGACAGACGGGCGCAAAGGCTTTAACTTTAGAAACAAATGATGAAATATGTTCTGTAGCTGTAACAAATGATAGTCGTGTTGGTATGTTGACGGCGCGCGGTCAGTTCGTAATCTGCGAAACAAAAGATATACGTTCTATTGGTCGTGTGGCGAAGGGAGTAAAAGGAATTAAATTAAATGATGGAGATCAGCTAGTATCAGCTAAAGAAATTCCTAATAATACAAAAGAAATTATTAGTATAAGTAAAAATGGCTATACGAAACGAACTCCAATAAGTGATTTTTCTGTTACAAACAGAGGAGTAAAAGGCGGTAAAATCCATAAACTCAAAGACAACGAAGATAAATTAGTTTCTTTCTTACCAATTAGCACTGAAACGGAAGTTATAGTCGTGTCAAATAAAGCTCAAATCAAAATAAAATTATCCGATATTAGTCTTTTAGGTAAGGGCGCGCAAGGTACAAAATCAATTAGAATTACCGACTCCGCTAATGTAATTGGAATGACAATTTTTTAAGAAAATATCGGTCTTGAAAATTTGAGTTTAGTAAAAATTTAATATATAATATATATAGAAAGTTGAGAGAAAAACTTTCGAGAAATTAATAACTAAACAATTTTATTTAACAAAGGAGAAAAAAATTATGAAACTCACAGCAAAGTCAAATGAAGTATTCGAGTATGTAAAGAACAACGGTGGAAAGGTATCAATCCCTGAGATTACTAATGCGCTTGGAAGACCTAGCGATAGAAGTACTGGTGCTAACGTAACTGACCTCCAGAAGAAAGGTCTTGTTGTCAGAGAAAAGGTAGAAATCGAAGGAGCAGAGAAGCCAGTTACTTATGTTGTTCTGACAGACGAAGGTAAGGTTTTTGTTCCTAGCGACGACGAGGAATAATTTAATAGGAGGGTCTATCCCTCCGCCTTCTTTTTTATTTTAAAACAGATTAAACAAACAAACAGATATAAACAAATAGGAGAAAAATATGTTAAGACAGGCAGAGAACAAGGTTAAAGTAGAAGGTATCCTCGCAGAAATTGATCTTAAGCCAGGTTCATTTAATAAAAATGGACAGACTATGGAATCAATTGGTGGTCATATTATCGTTAAGGTAACTCAGAAGATTAGTGGCGAAATGAAAGAACTTGCAATTCCAGTGCATATGTTCGCGTCTAAGCTGACTAATAAGGGTACTCCTAACCCTGCTTATGAATCAATTAAGAAAATTGCTGACGAATATGTTAGTATTGCGGCATCTGAAACAGGTGAAGCTGGTGCGGATAGAATTAGAATTACAAGTGGTAGTGTTAGAATGAATGAGTATTATTCTGCAGATGGAAGACTCATTTCTTTCCCAAGAATTAATGCGTCATTTGTAACTCGTATTAATAAGAGTGATTGTAACCCTGAAGCTACATATATAACTGAATTTGTAGTTGCAAATAAATCAGAAGAAGTTGATCGTAATGGTGAACTTACTGGTAGATATAGAATCGATGCCATCATCCCTCAGTATGGCGGCAGAGTCGATGTTGTACCTATGTTTGCTCAGAGTGAGGGCGTCATTGATGCAGTTTCTACATATTGGAATGTGGGAGATACAGTAAAAGCTAATGGTAGACTTGATTTTTCAGCTACGACAGAAACAACTATTGAAGAAGTTGATTTTGGTGAACCAATTGAAAAGACAAGAACTATCAATAGAAGTGACCTTATTATTACGGGTGGCTCACAGGAACCTCTTGAAGGAGATTTCGCATTTGATAATGCAGAAATTCAGAATGCACTTGCAGATAGAAAGCTGAAACTTGAAAATCAGAAAGATAGGGATATGTCTAGAGCAGCTTCAAAGCATGCACCGGCGCAGAAGTCTAATAATGGATTCGCTGATCTTGGATTTTAAGGAGGTAACCAATGGCAATAGATATTATGAATATTAAGCCATCGGTCATTTCCAAAGATTTAAAAGGAAAATTTATATGTATTTACAGCTTGCCAAAGGTGGGAAAAACATCTTTGGCTTGCCAATTTCCTAAAAATTTACTATGCGGATTTGAGCATGGCTGGAATGCCATTTCTGGCGCCAAAGCAATAGACATCAAGAAATGGTCAGATTTTAAACAGGTTCTTAAACAGTTAGAGAAACCTGAAGCTCAAGAATTATATAATACTATTACAATTGATACAGTTGGAATTGCTTGGGATTTATGTGAACAATATATTTGTTCTCAACATGGAGTCCAAACATTATCAGACATCCCATGGGGTGGTGGTTATAGTGCTGCCAAAAAAGAATTTGATACTTGTCTGAGAAAAATTACTCAGCTTGGATATGGATTAGTTATAATTGCCCATGTGGATAAGCGTATTGAAAAACGCGCTGACGATTCAGAGGTAGAAATTCTTGGTCCTGCTATCCCTAAGCGAGCTTATGATATTGTCAACCAGCTCGTAGATATTATCGGGTATATTGATGTAACCTGGAATGAAGATGGTAGCAGCGAAAGAGTTTTGTACACTCGTAAAACTCCTACTGTAATGGCCGGTAGTAGATTTAAATATCTCGCTCCAAAAATTAAATTTGGTTATAATGAATTGGTTGAAGCTATTGTGGAGGCCATTCAGAAAAGCGAAAATATTGATGGAGCGACTGTCGTAGAAAAAGAAGAACAAAAAATCGAAGAAACATTGAATTTTGATGAGATTAGAGAAGAAGCATCTAAGCTTTGGACTAAACTTGTAAATCAAGATAATGCTAATGCTGAACGAATTTTGAAAAAAGTCGAAATGATTTTTGGAAGAAAAATTAAGTTAAGCGAAATTACTGAAGACCAAGTCGATCTTTTCAATCTAGTTCTTCTTGATATGAAAGACATGGATAAATAGAATAGAATTATTTGAAAGCGTATCTATATTAGATACGCTTTTTAAATTTGACAAATTGCTGAATTTTTGTTATAATATAATAAAGAAGAAAGGAGTGAAAATATGGCAAAATGTAGGCTTTGTGGAAAAGAAATTAACAAAGAAAAAGATGACTGGATAATGCCTTCAAAAAACTGGTATTATCATAAAGATTGTTATAATAATTGGAAGCAAGCTCAATTTACTAGCGATGAAGAATATATTGAATTAATCTATGACTTTATCGCAAGAGATTTAAAAAAATCATATGATTGGTGGGTTTGCGAAGCACAACGTAAAAAATTTATAAAAGAAAACAAGATGACCAATAAGGGCATCTTATTTGCATTGAAATATTTCTATGAAGTAAAACATGGAGATTGGGAAAGAGGCCATGGAGGTATTGGTATAGTTCCTTTCGTTTATAAAGATGCTTGTGCATACTGGGCGGCCAGGGAATATAATTCTAAAGGTACTATTGCTGAAATTGAACGTCAAATGCGCGAGGCCGCAACGAGAGAAAAGAAAGTAATTCATAGAAAAGGAAAAAAGCAACAGGAATTTAAAGTTGATTTTAGTGTTTTAGATGAGCTGGAGGATGAAGAGTGATTGATAAAAGAGATATTCAACAAATACTAGGCTGTTTGATGAAGAAACCTCAATTATTAAGTCAAATAGATAAATATTCTCTTGATTTAACAGATTTTCCCACAAGATTTGAACGTTCTATTTTTATGGCTATTAATGGTTTATATCGTCGCAGTGCTATAAAAATTCAACCAATAGATATAGAGAATTTTATTGAACCAGACCAAGTGTCTGCGAAATTATTCAAAGATAAAAATGGAATTGAATATTTACAAGACGCAATAGAATTGTCAGAAATTGATAACTTTGATTTCTATTATAATCGTTTTAAAATGTCTAATCTTTTAAGAGATTTAAAGAAGCAAGGTTTTGATATTAGTGAGTTTTATTGTGATGATTTAACGAATCCTAGAGCAGAAGAAATAAATGAACAGTTCAATTCTTTGACTCCCAAAAAAATAACTGAAGCAGTTAGAAAAAAATTAATTGGGATTGAGTCTAAATATGAGACTACTGATGAAATTGAAGTTGAATTAGCATCTGATGGAATGGAAGAATTAATAGACCAGTTCGGTGCTACATATGAAATAGGTATGCCTATCCAGGGTAATATATATAATCAAGTTATAGATGGGGCAAAGAAAGGTACGTTAACAATACGTTCCGCCGCCAGTGGCGTTGGCAAGACCAGAAACGCTGTGGCAGATGCTTGTTATTTAGCTTATCCTTTTAGATATAATTCAATGACTTGTGAGTGGGAACAAGAAGGAAATGATGAAAGAGTATTATTTATAGTTACAGAACAGCGATTTAAAGAAGTCAAAACAATGATTTTGGCATATTTAACTGATATAAATGCAACTCGTTTTAAATATGCTGATTTTAGTGAAAGAGAAATGAGTGTTATTACTCAAGCGATTCATTTGATGGAAAAATATAAAGAAAATCTAGTTTTAGTTAAGATGCCAAATCCAACAATTGAATCTGTAAAAACAATTGTTAGAGAAAACTGTATTATTCATGATATAGGTTACGTATTTTATGACTATATTTTTATTGGTCCTTCTCTACTGAATGAATTTAAAGGTTTTGCTTTAAGAAATGATGAAGTATTATTGATGTTTGCAACTGCATTAAAAGACTTAGCTGTTGAATTAGATGTAGCCATGTTTACTTCGACACAACTTAATGCAAAAGGCGATGATAATAAAGATATAAGAAATGAAAGTTCCCTCGCTGGCGGCCGAAGTACAATTAATAAAGCTGATAATGGTGCGATAATGGCTCGTCCAACAAAAGAAGAGTTAGAAATATTAGAACCATTATATAGAGATAATATTAATAATAAACCGAATCTTGTAACGGATATATTCAAAGTTAGAAGTGGGGAATGGACACAAGTACGTATTTGGTCAGATATGAATTTAGGTACTTTAAAAAAGCGAGATTTATTCATAACTAACTCTCGAATGGAAGCTATAGAAAATTTTAATGAAAGAGATGATTATAAAATCAAAAGTTGGGATGAATCTGAAGACGAGCATTTAAAGATAATAGTAGAAAGGTTAAATAACGGTGAGATAGTTGATTGATTATAAAGAAATAATTGAACAATTAGATACTCAAAAAGTAATTCAATTAATGGAGACTTTAGGAGTACAAGATTATATAGAAAAGCCAGGTTATGTTATTTTTCCTACCATTTGTCACAACGAAGATCCATCAGAAGCATCTATGAAATTATATTATTATGAAAATAGTCATATTTTTCAGTGCTATACAGATGAAGGTAGTATGTCTATTTTTCAATTTTTAAAGAATTATTATGAAACAAGGTCTTATAATTATGACTGGTATGAAGATATTTATAAAGTTATCCTTGATTGTAGTAATTATAGAAGAATAGATAGCTTCGCGCCAAAGAAGTATAAAAGTATTCGTAATCTATACACGGCGGCGGAGCCAATAAAACTTCCAACTTATTCAAATAGAATAATAGATTGTTTTACAAAATTTTATCCACCAGAATGGTTAAATGATGGAATTACAAAAGCTTCAATGGATAAATTTAACATTCGTTATTCAGTAACTCAAAATAAAATTATAATTCCTCATTATAATGTTAATGGTGAACTCGTAGGAATACGAGGGCGCGCACTCAACGAATGGGAAGTTGAGAATGTAGGTAAATATATGCCCGTACAGATAGAGGGTAAATGGTATAGTCATCCACTATCATTAAATTTATATGGATTGAACTGGACAAAAGAAAATATTAAAAGAACTGGAGTTTGTTTTTTAGTTGAAGCTGAAAAGTCTGTCCTTCAAATGGAAGGTTGGGATTTCGCGAACTGCTCTGCCGCGGTATGCGGAAGTCAATTCAACAAACACGCTTTGAAACTTTTAATGAAAACTGCGCGACCACGTGAGATTATAATTTGTTTTGACAAAGAAGAAAAAAAAGGTAGCGAAGAATATTTTAATAAATTATATTCAATAGGTAAAAAATATCAGAATTATTGCGACTTTTCTTTTATATATGATAGAGAAGGATTATTAGATATGAAAGATTCGCCGACTGATAAAGGGAGCGAAATCTTTTGGAAGCTTTATAAAAAACGTGTGAAAATAAGGTGATAATATGAAAGTATGCGGAATCTATGCAATCATTAATTTAAATAATAATAATATGTATATAGGTAAATCTATAGATGTCTTTCAACGATGGGAACAACATTTAGATAATGCTCGTCTTAAAAAATATCAATATGAGTTTTATAAAGATTTAATTAACATATCTAATTTTACTTTTCAAATACTTGAAATTTGCGAAGAAGACCAACTACAAGAAAAAGAACAATTTTATATAGATAAATATAATTCTTTATCTAAAGGGTATAACCAGGTTCAAGCAATTGATATTACTAAACAAGAAAGTTTAATGTTACAAGAAAGTATTTTAAAAGCTATTAATTTATTAGAAAATACTAATTTATTCTATAAAGATATAGCACAACAAACAAATTTAAGCGTTAATACTGTTTATAATATTAATATTTGCAAAAGCCATACTAAATATCATAATTATAAAAATAATATTCGTAAAGAGTGTGGACGAAAACAATATTATGATAAAGGGGAATTAAACCCACATAGCAAATTAAATGAAACACAAGTGTTAGAAATTATTGAATTATTAAAACACACAAATTTAACCTTAAGACAGATAGGAGAAAAATATAATGTTTCTCATAGTACCATTAATAATATAAACCGATGCAAAAGATGGACACATCTTATTAAAGATTTTAGTTATAATATTAGAAAAGAATATCAAGAGCGATAATTATATAAAAAGAGGGTAAGAATAAGATGAAAACAATAGCTTCAGAGCGACAAGATATGTTAAAACAACTCATAAAGGATTTAGATAAATTAACTAACCTTGTTACAATTGAAGGAATAAATTATCTGACAGATGCTAAATTAAGAGCCTATATTCTTCAAACAATTTTTATTATAGAGGAGCAAACGAATGAGAACAAAACTTGTAAATAAAGATATTAGAAGTAATTATACAAATGAATTGTTAATGGAGCGAGGTCTTACAAAAGAAGAATTAGAGTATTTTCTTAAAGTCCCTAACGATAGTAAGCTACAAGCCCCAAATTGTTTAAATAATATTGACGCCGGCGCAGCTTTATTCGATGATATGGTTCGTTCTCTAGGAGAAAAAGAACGTATTATTGTAGTAGTCGATAGTGATGTAGACGGTTTCACTTCCGCAGCAATTTTTGGACAATATCTGCGTAAACATAATGAGAAAGTTCAGATTGATTATATTTTACATAAGGGCAAAGGTCATGGCCTATCAGATACAATTGAAGATATATATAAACTATATGACGAAAATCCAAATATTAAATATGTAATTTTACCAGATTCCAGTAGTAACGATTATGAATATCACGAACGTTTGTATAATGATAATATAAAATGTTTGATTTTAGACCATCACATTGTAGAACCTGACACTCAATTCTCCGAAGGGGCAGTTATTATTAATAACCAGCTATCAGATGAATATATTAATAAAGATTTATGTGGCGCGGGAGTGACATGGCAATTTTGTAGATTTATGGATAACTTCTATGACACTCATTATGCCGACGAATTTATTGACCTCGCCGCCCTCGGTATAGTATCTGATATGATGTCAATGCTTTCATTGGAAAACAGATATATTGTGCATACAGGACTAAATCGAATTAATAACTATTTCTTTAAAGCACTTTGTGAAAAGCAATCCTTTTCAATGGGAGGGAAAGTAACTCCTATTACTATTGCATTTTACATTACCCCACTCATTAATGCGATGATTCGTGCCGGCGCCGAAGACGAAAAACAGCGCTGTTTCCAAGCCTTTGTTGACGGGCATGCAATGGTAGAATCTCATAAGCGTGGTGCAAAGGGTACTTTTGAAGAGGTAGCAATTGAGTCAGCGCGTGAGTGTACGAATGCACGTGCAAAGCAAAAT
>Ga0247609_10001187_pt1 | contig 32152 bp, 19 predicted proteins | sample 172DNAGHGlowgp2_FD_193487 | JGI IMG/M metagenome (GOLD analysis project Ga0247609, IMG submission 193487) | Sheep rumen microbial communities from Palmerston North, Manawatu-Wanganui, New Zealand - 1728 DNA GHGlow gp2 | ecosystem: Host-associated > Mammals > Digestive system > Stomach > Rumen ... | reverse complement strand
TAACGAAGTTGTGCATAGATATGACAATAGTACTTAATAGATTTCCAACCACTAAGTTACTAAAAATCATTAATATGTACAACTTTTTTGTCATAAAAAATTTAAATATTTAATTCAGCCAACGGGTGAACTTATATACAAACACGGTGATTTTAAGATTAGATGTGCGGCAGCGATGTCGCACATTTTGTGTTTGTTATGACCTTTTCAAGGTAATCACATTGACTTCGGGCCATGCGCCCAGGCGGAAAGATATGGTTCCACCTATCCCTAAAGAGACATAAAGCGTCTGATTCTCTTTCTCGTATTTGCCACCCCATTCCTTGTAAATCAGTCGGGCGGGACTGAGCTTGCCTATCAGCATTTGTGCGGCGTGTGTGTGGCCAGACAAGGTGAGTTGGATGTCGTTTTTGCCACACACTTCCAACCGCCAATGGGTAGGGTCGTGGGAGAGGAGAATCTTAAAAGCATCATTTGGTATTCCTTTCATCGCTTTTCCCAACTGGCCTTTAGGTTCAAAAGGTGGTTTGCCAATCTGTTCCACACCGATGATATAGATGGTGTGTTCGTCACGACATACTTTGACGTGCTCATTGAACAACAGTTTCCAACCTATCTTCCTTTCCTGCTCCTTGACTTGACGAAGAAAGTAATAATCGTGATTCCCTATGATGGACACGACACCGTCTTTGGCGTGAAGACCAGAAAGAATATTGATGAAAGGTTCGGCCTCTTCCGCTTTGTAGTTTACCAAATCGCCAGTGAAGACAATCAAGTCGGGATGTTGCTCATTGGCAAGCATTACCACCCGTTCAATCATCTCCGGATGGCGGGTGAAAGACCCTAGGTGCAGGTCGGAAATCTGCACAATCTTGTAGCCGTCGAACGACTCGGGGAGGTCTCTGAACGTCATGACCTCCTCTTTCAACGTCAGTCGGAGCCACCCTCGGATAAAACCATAAAAGAGTAGAATCAAGACAAAAACTACAGCAATCAATCCTGTCATCCAACCGAAAGGCCATGCCACTAAGGCGAAAACCAATTTTGGAATAATCAACAGAATCATCGACGAGAAGAAAAAAAGCTTCCGCAGTAGATAACTCAGACGTTTCTTGTCAAATCCTGGCATCATGCAGAGCACAAGTAATGTAGGAGCACTGATTAGCAGTTTCCATCCTATATCCAGAGAAGGAAAAACCGACAACCAGATAATTAGGTCTGGAACAATGGAGAAGAGCAGGATGATGATAAGTAATTTACGCATGGTGCTTAGATAGAAATGCCAAAAACATGTAATTTTAAATCTTGTTTATAGTTTTTTCGACAAAAATAACCTTTTTTTTTGGGATATGTATCATATTGTATAACATCATCGTCTATATGCCGTTCTTTTAGATTATTTTTAATATTTTTGTACAAGAAAAAGAACAATCAATACAAAAATAATATGAAAAAAATCCTAACCCTATTGCTGGTTGCTGTCTGGATGATGGCAGCCAACGCACAAGACAAACTGTATGCCGATGAATTTCCTCTCGGTGATGTGACATTGTTGGACGGACCGCTGAAGTCCGCCCGAGACCTTAACATTAAGACACTCCTGCAGTACAATTGCGACCGTCTGCTGGCTCCTTATTATAAGGAAGCTGGCCTCACACCCAAGGCTCCGACTTATCCCAACTGGGACGGTCTGGACGGTCATGTGGGAGGCCACTACCTTACGGCTATGGCTCTCAATGCCGCCACAGGTAACGATGAGTGCCGTAAGCGAATGGAATATATGATTGCTGAACTTCAGGTATGCGCCGATGCCAATAACAAGAACCATCCCGAATGGGGACGCGGCTATGTGGGCGGCATGCCCAACAGTGAGAACATCTGGAGCAACTTCAAGAAAGGCGACTTCAGAGTCTATTCCGGTTCCTGGGCTCCCTTCTACAATCTCCACAAGATGTATGCCGGTCTGCGCGACGCATGGCTCTACTGCGGTAATGAACAGGCTAAGAAACTCTTCCTCGGTTTCTGCGACTGGGCTATTGACTTGACAGCCGGTCTCAGTGATGAACAGATGGAGCGTATGCTTGGCAATGAACATGGAGGCATGAACGAAGTGCTGGTGGATGCTTACGCCATCACCAAGGAGCAGAAGTATCTTGATGTGGCTCGTCGTTTCTCTCACAGGAGATTGTTGACTCCGATGTCTCAACGAGTAGATTGCCTCGACAATATGCACGCCAATACTCAAGTGCCGAAGGTGGTTGGTTTTGAACGCATTGCCGAATTGAGTGGCGATGAGAGCTACCATCATGCAGCAGACTTTTTCTGGGATGTGGTTACTGGTGAGCGTTCTCTTGCCTTCGGTGGTAACAGCCGCCGTGAGCATTTCCCAAGTAAAGAGGCTTGTACCGATTTCATCAACGATATCGATGGCCCTGAGTCATGCAACACCAACAACATGCTGAAGCTAACAGAAGACCTCCACCGACGCAATCCTGAGGCTCGATATGCTGACTATTACGAATTGGCGACTTTCAATCATATCCTTTCGTCACAGCACCCTGAACACGGAGGTTATGTGTATTTCACCCCAGCACGTCCACGCCACTACCGTAACTATTCCGCACCTAACGAAGCCATGTGGTGCTGTGTGGGTACAGGTATGGAAAACCATGGCAAATACGGTCAGTTCATCTACACTCATGTGGGCAATGCGCTCTATGTGAACCTATATGCTGCATCGGAACTTAACTGGCGTGAACAGGGTGTCACTATTCGTCAGGAAACTGGTTTCCCTTATACGGAAACAAGCAGAATCAGTATCACCAACGGAAAGGGCGAGTTCCCACTTCTGGTTCGCTATCCAGGATGGGTGAAACCCGGCGACTTCTCTGTGAAAGTGAACGGACAGCCTGTCAATATCATCACTGGCCCATCGTCATATGTCTGCATCAACCGAAAATGGAAGAAAGGCGATGTGATAGAGGTCAATTTCCCGATGCACAACAGTGTGAAGTACTTGCCCAATGTACCACAGTATGTAGCCTTGATGCACGGTCCCATTTTGCTCGGCATGAAGACGGGAACCGAGGACTTGGCTCACCTCATCGCCGACGACAGCCGGTTCGGACAGTATGCCGGAGGTAGGAAACTGCCCATCAACGAAGCTCCTATTCTCATCAACGACAACATTGAGCAGATAGCTAACCAACTGACGCCTGTTCCAGGAAAGCCGCTGCATTTTACCCTCAATACCCGTATGGAGAACCCCATACACAACGAGATACAGCCTTTCTTCGAGATTCACGACTCGCGTTACATGATGTACTGGCTCGCACTTTCTGAACAAAGTTACAAGAACTATACAGACCAATTGGCTAAAGCTGAGGAAGAGCGTCAGAAGCTGGAGCCCATGACTGTTGATAAGGTGCAGCCAGGAGAGCAACAACCTGAGACTGACCATAAGATGGAGACCGACCGTTCCAATACGGGTAATACAAATGATGTGTTCTGGCGTGACGCCCGCGATGGCCATTACTTCAGTTACTTGATGCAGACCGAAGGCAGGACCGATTTGTCGCTCCGACTCCAGTTCTGGGGTGTGGGTGAATGGAAGACACATGAATTCGACATTTTCATCGATGACAAACTCTTCACTTCTATCAACAATACTGGCAAATACCGCATTTCGGAATTCAAGTACGAAACTTATCCCATACCTGCCGAACTTCTCCAAGGCAAGAAGCAAGTGCGCGTGAAGTTTGTTGCCAAACCAGGCAAACAAATCGGCGAGATTTATGGTGTCAGATTGATTAAAGAGCAATAATAAAGATTGATAAAATGGCAAGGAATACAGTAGACTGTGTCCTTGCCATCTCCCAGAATCACTTATGGATGACAGTAATGTAATAGAATCTTATCTGAAGAAGCCCTATTGGATTATTGATATCTTGCCCAAACAAGTTCCAGTAAACGCAAGAGGACAGTATTTCAAGATTGAGCATTTTCTTTTGAACTCCCATATGGATGACATCTATAGGAGATTCACTAATGTGTTGTTGAAAATCAACTGTTATGAAGAACTAAGTGTTTGTCATGCCCTCGAGGGGCAATGGGTGGCCAATCCCAGTCCTGAGACATTGCAGAAATGGATGATGGAAAGAAAAGTATTATATGTGATGCTGGATTCGTCACAGGCCATGATTGCCATTAGCGGAGATGAGCATTACATGACTTTGTACTGCGATGATGAGAGCCCTGTTTCATTTATTCGTACATTAGTGGTTTCTGAAGGTCTCTTCCTCTGGCAACGAAAATAACTGCTAGAGAAGGTGAAAAAAGAAATCGGGGTTGTGACAGATTGTTCGCAACTCCGATTGTCTTTTTTTGTTGTCTAACCTTTAACGTTTTGAAGGTTTCGTTTGCTGGGGACGGAATTATGCTATGCTTTCGCGTACAATCTTTGCCCAGGGCTTGAGTTCGTCCTCAGTCCAATAGCCGGTGGCACTGGCACCGGGTACAAGCATGGAGCAGGACTCTACTTTGTCGGCTACACTCCAAGCACACCAACTGAGTTTGCGTTCCTGCATCCAGTCAACGTAAGCTTTCCATGCTTCAGTATCAATCGGTCCGTCTCCACTTGCCTCCATGCCTGCACACTCGCTCACAAATACTGGTATGCCTTTAGCGATAGCGGCATCAGTGCGTTCGCGCAGCCATGGACCATGGGTGGCGGCATAAAAATGCATGGTGTACATGATGTTCTTCTCGCCAGTGATGGGATCGTTGGCCACCTTGTCGATGTCCTGGTCCCAATGCGGACAACCCACAAGAATCACTGCCTCTGGCTCTATCTCACGGATGACTTTGATAACTTTCTTGGAATAGATTTTCACCTCTTCCCACGACTCATAGTCGGGTTCGTTGAACAGTTCATAGATGACGTTGGGCACTCCTCTGTACTTGATTGCCATCTGACGGAAGAACTTGATAGCGTCCTCCTCGAAGACATCATGGCTGTGCCAGTCGATGATGACGTATGCATTGTTCGCAATGGCAGCATCCACCACCTCAAAGAGACACCGCAAACCTAATGCTGGGTCTTGTAGGTAACTGTTGTGCATCTCCTCATTGAATGGACGGCTCACTCCCAACGAGGCGCGTATTACGTCTGCGCCCCATTCCTTCACGAAATACGTACAACTCTCCTTGTTCCAGAAACGGGGCCAGATTTGGTGCCAGCCATAACTGATGCCATGAAGCACAACGGGCTGGCCATCCTCGCCCACTAATTGACTGCCTGAAACGGACAATTTTTGTACGGTCTTTACTTCTGACGGCTTATTCTTTTTCTTACCATCGCTTGCCCATGATGGAGTTATGGCAAACACCATCATCATCATGGCAATGAAATACTTGATGTTCTTCATGATAATATAATAATTAGTCCTATTGCTTTTGTGATTCCGCCTCTTTCTGTTCCAGAATGTCCATGAGTTTGAGCATCTCGTCGCGGTACTGGGCGGCCAGCATGAAGTCCAGTTTCTTTGAGGCTTCGAGCATCTGCTGGCGGGAATGCTCGATGGATTTCTTCAATTGTTGCTCGTCCATGCCCATTGTGATGGGATCTTCTGCCGCTGAATCGATGCGCTGGTCGTAGAATGCCTTGTCGAGGTAATCCACACGTACGCCTGCGTTGATGGCTTTATGGGCCTTGCGAATCTGCTGTGGGGTGATGCCGTGTTCTTCGTTGTAGCGCATCTGTTTCTCGCGCCGACGGTTGGTCTCGTCAATGGTCTGTTGCATGCTTTTGGTCATTCTGTCAGCATAGAGGATGGCCATGCCGTTGATGTTGCGCGCGGCACGCCCAATTGTCTGTGTCAAAGCCCTGTGGCTGCGCAGAAAACCCTCATTGTCAGCATCAAGAATGGCCACTAATGACACCTCTGGCAGGTCAAGACCCTCTCGTAACAGGTTCACTCCAATGAGTACGTCGTAGATACCGCTCTTCAATTTGTCGAGAATCTCTACGCGTTCGAAAGTATCCACATCGCTGTGGATGTAGTTGCAACGGATGTCGAAACTCGACAGGTGCTCGGCCAACTCCTCTGCATGGCGTTTGGTGAAAGTGGTGACGAGCACACGCTCATCAAGCTCCACTCGTTTGGCGATTTCTTCCATCAAGTCGTCTATCTGGTGCTCTTTGGGACGTACCTCTATGGCAGGGTCCAGAAGTCCTGTCGGACGTATCAACTGTTCGGCTATTACTCCTTCTGAACGTACCAACTCGTATTCGGCGGGAGTTGCGCTGACATAGATGACCTGATGAACCATGCTCTCGAACTCATCGAAGGTCAACGGACGGTTGTCGAGCGCGGCAGGAAGACGGTAGCCGTATTCCACCAATGTGGTCTTGCGTTTGCGGTCGCCACCGTACATGGCGCGGATTTGAGGCACTGATTCATGGCTCTCGTCGATAATCATCAGGTAGTCATCGGGAAAGAAGTCTAGCAGGCAGTAAGGACGCTCACCGGCTTGACGACCGTCGAAATAGCGGGAGTAGTTCTCTATGCCTGAGCAATGGCCCAACTCTCGGATCATCTCCAAGTCATTGGTCACACGGGTCTCTATCAACTTGGCGCGCATCTTGTCGCCTACATCCTCATAGAAAAGAATGCGTTCATGCAAATCGTCCTCGATGTCGTGAATGGCTTTCTGCACTCTGTCCTTGGGAGTGACGAAAAGATTGGCGGGGTATATCTTGTACGAGTCGAAAGTGTGCAGACGGTTGCCTGTCAGAGAGTCTATTTCCTCGATGGACTCAATCTCGTCGTCCCAGAAACCCACACGTACAGTCTTGTTGTCGTAGGCCAGGCAGAGGTCCACATTGTCACCCTTAACACGGAAATTACCGCGTGAGAGTTCTATGTCGTTGCGGACATACAAAGACGAAACCAAACGGCGGAGGAATTCGTCGCGGTCAATCTTGTCGCCTACGGCTACCTCGATGATGCCCTGGGTGAAATCCATCGGACTGCCCATACCATAAATGCAAGAGACGGAGGACACAACAATGATGTCTTTTCTGCCCGATAGCAAAGACGACACCGCTGACAGACGAAGACGGTCAACTTCTTCGTTGATGGCCAGGTCTTTCTCTATGTAAGTGTCAGTGGAGGGCAGGTAAGCCTCTGGCTGGTAGTAATCATAGTAACTCACATAGTATTCCACGGCATTCTGAGGGAAGAATGCTTTCATCTCGCTGTATAGCTGATGGGCGAGGGTCTTATTATGGCTCAGGATGAGGGTAGGACGCTGCACGTTGTTGATGACGTTGGCCATGGTGAAAGTCTTTCCCGACCCGGTCACTCCCAGCAAAACCTGGGCGGGAAGGCCTGCTTCCAGTCCCTCCGTCAGTTGTTTTATGGCTTCGGGTTGGTCACCCGTAGGCTGGTATTCTGATGTCAGTTCAAAGTCCATGTATTTAGGTTTTAGTCATGGTGATGAGGAAAACGATATGTTCTGTTTGCGAAAGTAGCAATATTTTAGGACAAATCAAGGCTTTTATCACATAATTTATGATAATTAAACATTGAAACAAGGCAAATATCTTGGTCAATTCGAATATTTTGTCTAATTTTGCATGAAATTCGGTTTACTGCAAACATGAAGAGAAATATATTTTTCAGTCTGATTCTTTCCTTCGTTCTTGTATCTTGTGGTGATTTCACCAAAATGCTCAAGAGCGATGACTACGATTTCAAGTACGAGGCCGCTAAAGCTTATTACGCAGAAGGACATTATGGACATTGCGCAGCATTGCTCGAAGACATGTTGCTGATGCTCAAAGGTTCGCCCGACGCTGAAGAGTCACTCATCATGATGGCCATGTGCAACTACAACATCAAGGACTATGAGACAGCTCAACTCTACTTCTCACGTTATTACAAGACCTACCCAAAAGGTAAGTATACAGAGATAGCAAGATTCTACAGCGGTAGGTCTTTGTACCTTCAGTCGCCTGACCCAAGACTCGACCAGACACCAACTTACACCGCCATTGGCGAACTGCAGGACTTCATGGACATTTTCCCGTACTCCAGCAGACGTGATGAGGTCAACGATATGATTTTCCAACTGCAGGACCGACTTGTACAGAAAGAATACAACTCAGCCAAACTCTATTATAACCTTGGCAGTTATGTCGGAAACTGTTACAATGGTGGCAACAATTTCGAGGCTTGCATCATCACAGCAGAGAATGCCATCAAAGCTTATCCCTATACTAATATGCGCGAAGAACTATACTACATTATCCTCCGCGCTCGATACCAACTCGCTACACACAGTGTCGATGAGAAAAAACAAGAACGTTATCAGCAGACCATTGACGAATACTTCGGTTTCAAGAACGAGTTCCCTGACAGTAAGTACATTAAGGAAGCTGACCAAATCTACAAGCATTCTATAGGTAAGACCGATAAGGAAAGCGATAACCAGGAATCATAATCTCAGAATCCTTTGGTCGCTCTGATTTTTCAGATGATTCAGATGATTCTGATTACTCCGATAATAAAAAACTAATTTCATCATCAATATGGATTTCAAAAAAGTTAAGGCAGAAACCACAACAATCACACGTGACCTTGCTGACTTCAGCGAGGGAACCAACAACGTGTATGAGACAGTAGTCATCATTTCCAAGCGTGCAAACCAGATTGCTTCGGACATGAAGGAAGAACTCAAGAAGAAACTCGAAGAGTTCGGCGACTCCAACGATGCTCTTGAAGAGAAGTTCGAGAACCAGGAGCAGATTCAAATCTCTAAGTTCTACGAGCGTTTGCCCAAGCCATCGCTCATAGCCACCCAGGAGTATCTTGACGGCAAGATCCACTGGAGAAATCCAAAGCAGGATACTGGCGAAAATTACTAGTCTCCCTGTTACGCAGTGAATTCGTCTCTTGACTATTATCCAAGCAGTTATGATTCAGCGAATACAAACTATTTATATGGCCATCACATGTGTCTTGTGCATATTGTGTCTGGTTTCCGACCTGGGACGTTTTGTGGTGGCGGGAACAGAAGCGGCGTTTTTCTCCAACTTCTCTTTCACGGCAGTTGAAGGAGGACCGCTGGCACAGATGGTTGAGAGCGGACCCTGGGGAATGAGCATCTTGCTCTTCATCGTCATTTTCCTGACCATCATCGCCATCATGCTTTTCCGTAAGCGCATGCGTCAGGTCAGACTCCTGTCTCTGAGCAGTATACTTTTGGTGGGATATCTCATCACTTACGCTTTCCTCGCATGGGTTTACGATGCCAAGGTGGAAGCTGCCATGAATGGAAACGATTATGCCTTCCAAGTCACGGCGGGAGCTATTTATCCCGTGATTTGTCTCATCCTTAATGCGATGTCCATTCATTTCATTAAGAAAGACGAAGCTCTCGTCCGTTCTCTTGACCGACTGAGATAACACCTTATCCTAATGAACAAAATAACACAGGCCATTACGACCTGTGTTTTTTTGTTCCCAACTGACATTGAGGAAAAACATCTCTGTCCAACGGAATGTCATTTACCGATATAGATTCGCGCGTCAACGGCAACAACGGAATTCTCGTCAGCCATCAAGGGGTTGATGTCCATTTCCTTGATTTCAGTGGCAAAACGAAGTAATGTGCTCAACCGGACTATTATTTCCGCATATTTGCGGATGTTGATACCAGCCTTGCCACGAGCGCCTTTCAGTATCTTGAATCCACGCAATGACTTGATCATACTTTCGGCCTCTGCATACGACAGGGGGGCTAGACCACTCGACACATCTTTTAATATCTCCACGAAGATACCTCCCAAACCACATAACACGACATGTCCAAACCTTGGCTCGTATTTCGCACCTATAAACAACTCTGTACCACGTAGCATCTTTTGAATCATCACCCCTGTGGTTCCCTCTATCTGTATGATACGGTCGTATTCGGCAGACAACACATCGCGGGAACGTATGTTCAGCGTAACGCCGCCGACATCGCTTTTATGAACAGGACCGACAGCCTTCAGCACAACAGGGAAACCGCATTTGGCGGCAAATGACAGCACTTGCTCCTTATCGGAAGTAACAAACTCGGGTACAATCGGGATACCTGCGCTTTCCAACAACGCATGCACCAATTCTGGCTCGATGTAGCCGTCTTGTTCAATTCTGTCGATGATTCTGCGGATACGGGGAACATCTACACCAATAATCTCTATATGTTGCTCTGCAGGCTTGGGGGTGCGCATAATCTGTGTGAGTGCTGTGGCTAGCGTCACCTCGTCACTGAAGTTCACATGTCCCTTCTGGATGAATTCTTGAACCTCTGGGCCTGCGGTGTTCAGACAAGGCAGAATGGGAAAGATGGGCTTCTTGCACTCCAGAATCTTTTGATGGAGAACTTCGTAAGCCTCATAGAGGTGAACAAGGCCAGGGGTGCCGAAAATCACCATGATAGCATCGATGTTATCGAATTTGTGCTCACAGTAGTCTATGGCGATACCCAGTTGCTGAGGAGTGCCAGTTGCCAGTATGTCGATGGGGTTGGAGACAGTGGAGCCTGGATACAGTTGAGATTTCAACTCTTCAGCTATGGCACTGTCCAAAGGAGGCACATCTATCCCGCCTTTGGACAAAGCGTCGGTCAACATTACCCCAGGACCACCGGCATGAGTCACGATGGCTACGTTCTTTCCTGTGAATTGAGGCAAAGTGAAGATGCAACCAACGGTCGTCAACTCCTCTCTGGAGAAACAACGAACAATACCTGCTTTTCTGAACAATGCTTCAACGGCTGAGTCGCTTGATGCGATGGCACCAGTATGACTTGAAGCCGCCAAACTGCCACGTTCACTCGAACCAGCCTTGATGGCGGCTATGCGACATCCCTTGCGGATGAGGGATGTTGCATGCAGAAGCAGTTTGTCGGGGTCGGCAATGTTCTCGATGTAGAGCAGTTTCACAAGGGAATCGTGCTCGGCATCGAAATGCTCGTCCATATACTCCAAGACAGTCTCTATTCCTATTTGCTTGCCATTGCCAATCGACCATACCGAATTGAAGGAAAGGCCCTTGGTTACTGCACTTTCAAGGATGAATACGGCAGTGGCACCTGAACCGCTGATGAAATCCACACCCTTTGGGTTGAGAGTGGGTATCGGTTTTGTGAATACAGAATGATGGAATTGGGTGAGTAGGCCTATGCAGTTCGGACCTATCAAAGCACAATCGTAACGCTCGCAGGTGGATAGAATCTGCTGCTCCAACTTCTCGCCCTCGGGAGTGGTCTCGCCAAAACCGGCGGAGATGATGATAAAAGCACGAACATGTTTCTCTGATGCCAGATATTCTACGTAAGAAGGACAGTATTTGGCGGCAACAACTAAAATCGCGAGGTCGGTGGGAGGTAATTCCTTGGCGTCATGATACGCCTTAATGCCCTGAATCTCGTCTTCCTTGGGGTTAACGATGCGTAATGTGCCGCTATATCCTCCATTGATGATATTCCTTACTACTGTGCCTCCAGGCTTATGCACATTGTTGGACCCTCCAATTACAACGATGCTCTTTGGATGCAATAACTCTTTGTTTATCATAGAAATCCCTTGTCGAAATGATGAGGTGAAATTATAGGTTAGTAAAAAAGAAAAGTACATATCGTTGATTGTTGTAACAACTTGACCTTTGAAACAACTCTATTGGTCACGTTATGAACTTCTTTTACGCAAAATTCGCTAAAAAACTTGAGAAATACAAGTTTTTCTTCAGAACTCTTGCCAATAGTGATGGAATTCTTGGTTATTCGCTCACTTAATCGCATAATATCTTCATAAAAACAGATTTAAATCCATTATGCGCAAGATATGTTCTTAATTTTATGTAACTTTGTAGTTTGAAATGTGAATATCACAATAATAAATAAAGAGGGATGTTTTTCAACAAGAAGACACGCCGTAACTGGCATTTGATTAAAGGACAGCCCATCACTGAGATGGACAAGAAGATTCTCTACTTTCAGGACAAAGGAAAACTCTGTCCCAAAAGGAGTCTGATCAAGACTCCAGAACAGATTGAGGGAATCAGAAGAAGTGGAGTGGTTAACACTGGTGTGCTCGACCTCATAGCGAAGGAGATACATGAGGGGATGACGACAGCGCAAATCGACAAGTTGGTCTATGACTATACCATTGACCATCATGCCATACCAGCTTGTCTTGGGTATGAGGGCTTTCCCAAGAGTGTATGCACCAGCATCAATGAAGTGGTGTGCCACGGCATACCCAGTGAAAAGGAAGTTCTGAAAGAAGGCGATATCATTAACGTGGATTGTACAACCATACTCGACGGATATTTCGCTGACGCATCCAGAATGTTCATCATTGGACAGACTACACCAGAGAAAGCAAATCTTGTCAAGGTAGCGAAGGAATGTCTCGATATCGGAGCATCTGTCTGCAAACCTTACTGCTTCGTGGGCGACATTGGATACGCCATTGCCAAACATGCACACAAGAATGGCTATTCTGTTGTGCGTGACTTGTGCGGGCATGGAGTGGGACTGCAGTTCCATGAGGATCCAGACGTTGTACACTATGGAAAAAAAGGCACGGGAATGCTTCTCGTCCCTGGCATGGTGTTCACCATTGAACCTATGATTAACGCCGGTGACTGGAGGGTTTTTGTGGATGCCGACGACGGATGGACTGTAGTGACCGAAGACTACCAACCCAGTGCACAGTGGGAGCACACCTTCGTGATGACCGAAACTGGTGTTGAAATACTGACATATTAGACTTAACACACGATTTACATGGACACTTATATTCTCGGTATAGAATCATCGTGTGACGACACTTCTGCGGCTGTGTTGCGCAACGAAGTGTTGCTGTCGAATGTCACTGCCAGTCAGGATGTTCACCTCGCCTATGGAGGAGTGGTGCCCGAACTGGCATCAAGAGCGCATCAACAGAACATCGTCCCTGTGGTGGACCAAGCGCTCAAGCGCGCAGGAGTGGAGAGGGAACAATTATCAGCCATTGCCTTCACCCGTGGACCTGGTTTGCTTGGTTCCTTGTTGGTGGGAGTCTCCTTTGCAAAAGGACTGTCCATCGGATTGGGCATACCTCTGGTGGATGTCAACCACCTCCAGGGGCACGTCATGGCTCATTTCATTAAGGAAAACGATGACGACAACCACCAGCCACCGTTTCCTTTCCTATGCTTGCTCGTGAGTGGTGGTAACTCGCAAATCGTCAAGGTCAACGCTTACAACGATATGCAGATTATCGGACAGACCATCGACGATGCCGCAGGTGAGGCCATCGACAAATGCTCTAAGGTGATGGGACTGGGGTATCCAGGTGGACCCATTATCGACCGCCTCGCAAGGCAAGGCAACCCCGAGGCCTATCACTTTGCTCGTCCTGCTATCAAGGGTTACGACTACAGTTTCTCCGGACTCAAGACTTCGTTCCTTTACAGCCTCCGTGACTGGCTAAAGGATGACCCTGACTTCATCGAGCATCATAAGGAAGATATCGCAGCCTCACTTGAACATACCGTTGTCGATATCCTCATGAACAAATTGCGTAAGGCGGTCAAGGACACTGGCATCAAGCATGTCGCTGTGGCAGGTGGCGTCTCTGCCAATACAGGATTGCGTAACGCTTTTCACGAACATGCTGACAAGTATGGATGGAATATTTATATTCCCAAGTTCAGTTATACCACCGACAATGCTGCTATGATTGCCATTACTGGCTATTACAAGTATCTTGACAAAGACTTCTGCGACATCACAGAACCAGCTTTCGCACGAATGTAGGGACGTGGCCGTAGCATCTGTTCTTCCAGACGATTCTTGTCCTTCCTTTTCTGTGGGTAGCATCTTCATCTGATATATATGGATAATTTGAAAATGGCTCAAATATGTGAGGAAATCCAGCAAATCCTCATTACACATGGTCAGACTCTGTCGACTGCTGAGAGTTGTACTGGTGGCCGTTTGGCTTCAGCCATCACCGCCATAGCTGGTTCTTCTGCCTATTTTCAAGGGGCATTGGTAGCCTATCAGAACGAGGTTAAGACGAAGCTGCTCAAAGTGAAGGAAGAGACAATAGAGCGATTCGACGTGGTCAGTCGCGAGGTGGTTTGCGAGATGGTCAATGGTGCTTGCTCTTTGTTCGGCACCGACTTTGCCATTGCCACTTCTGGATATGCTGGCCCTGGAGGTGGTAGCGAAAAGGTGGCTCAAGGCACCATCTGGATAGCTTTCGGGACACCGGATAATATCCAGTCAATGTGTCTGACCGACGATAAAGGAAGAATTGCCAATGTCGAATTTGCCACAATGACGGCTTTGGATGCTTTCCTGTCATATTTGAAAACTAAGAACCTATCATAACGATGAAAGAAACACGGTATTTCTTTGTTCCTCAAGCCAATGAAAACACGGAACTGCCCGACGAGGAAGCGCAGCACGCATTGAAAGTGCTACGCCTCACTGCCGGCGACGATATCGTGCTTATTGATGGTTGCGGTCATTTCTATGAAGCAGAGGTTACAGCTACAGACAAACGGCATTGCCATTACAACATCAAACAGGTTCTGCCGCAAGAGCGATTGTGGACACCCCATCTGCACATTGCAGTGGCGCCCACCAAGAATATCGACCGCATCGAGTGGTTTGTGGAAAAGGCGGTGGAGATAGGAGTGGATGAGATTTCTTTTCTCAATTGCCAGTTTTCCGAACGGCGTAATATCCGCACAGACCGCATTGAGAAAATTGTCGTGGCGGCAATGAAACAAAGTCGAAAGGCTTGGAAAACACAAGTGAACGAATTGGAGGATTTCGATTCGTTTTTGTCTAGAGTAAGCAGAGCCGACTGTGACAAGTTCATTTGCCATTGCTACGACGAGAGTGACATCGCCAAGGCTAAACAGAACAATGGTTTAGCGATGACCACAGCGCAAACAAACTCAACTAAGTCATTGCTTCGCGATGTTTTGGCAAAAGGTTGTCACACGATAGTGATGGTCGGACCGGAAGGCGATTTCAGTGTGGATGAAGTGGCTCGGGCAGAATTGAACGGTTGCTCTTCTGTCAGTCTTGGAGATAGCAGGCTGCGTACCGAAACAGCTGCGCTTGTGGCAGTGCATCTCATGAGACTCTTCACTTAAAACATTTAGTTGTTGTGGTAGGCAAAACTTGTTTTTGCCCATCCACAAATCATTCAATAATCATAAAACCTATCGAACTAACACTAATTAACGACTATATGACACGTAAAACTATTTTAGTTTTGATGACTTTGCTCATCAGCATGATGACAAAAGCTCAAACCGATGTTTCCAACAAGATTGTGAACGGCGATTTTGAAGGAGGTAGTTTCGCAGGTTGGGTGAACTGGCAATCGAAGTTGCAAGTTCAGTCTAACACTTCTTTCAGTGGCAAGCAGCACACTCACTATGTAGAACGATGGGTTCAAAGTGGTTCGATAGGAGAAACCTTGCTTTCACAGCGTATTACAGGACTTGAAAATGGACGTTATACCCTGACAGCATACGCCTACACCTCTGACAATGACGGATGTTTCATCTTCGCTAACGATGATACTCAGAAGGTAGGCACAACAGCAGGACTTGTAAGTCTCACTTTCACTGTCATCGACGGTATTGCCGACATCGGTATGAAAACCACCTCTGCAGTAGGTCATTGGTGTTGTGTCGATTATTTCTCGCTCTCGCGCCTTAATACTAATGCAAATTACTGTAAAACAGAATTGGAAGCCCGTGTCACAAGGGCAAGAACATTGGCTTCATCCAATATGGATAGCGCTGTATTGTCAGCACTAAACACAGCCATTAGCAATGCCAATGGTTTCTCGTCCAACAATACTTCCGACTATACGACCATTTCTCTGGCTTTGAGAAACGCCATGGACGCAGCGGAAAGAAGCGTCTTCGCCACCAGATGCACGGAGAGCGGAAGCATGACCGTCAAGACTGACACCCGTTATGCACGCGGTGCCACTATGGCTTTCGGACGTAGCACGGTCACGGGCAATAACATCCTTGAACAGGGTTTTGTCTATAGCGACACCAACAACCAACCAACCTTGGCTGACCCTCGCACGACCGACTTCGTGGCTGTCAACGGTAATATCTATAGGATGAACAATCTTACGCCCGCCACCAAGTACTATTGCCGTGCTTACGCGGTCAATACCAACTATCAAGTGGCATACGGGGATGTTATCGAAATCATCACGATACCCAAGGGAACATTGGCATATACATTCAATGAACATGCCAATGACGATGACATTGATGCTCGTATTGAAGGCTCAATCGCAGGTTCAGTGAATTACTGGAATAACCTCAGCCAACTTTCTGGCTTGTCGTTCACTGCCAATTATGCTTCAGGTACACCAACTGCTGACTGTTCTTACGGTGGTTGGATTCGTTTCGGCCCGACAGTCAGTTACCAGGCGGTAGGTACCACCATGCACGAAATGTTACACGGTATTGGTATGGGTACCCATGGGAGCTGGACCGGCGATATCCGTTCCAACGGAGGTCATGGCACCTGGCTTGGCAAGCGCACACGCGACCTCATGCAGTTCTGGGACAACAACGATACGGAGTATTTCACAGGCGACGGCACACATGGTTGGGGCAACAGCGCCACTTACGACTATTGCATCAATGGAGCGGACAAAGACCGCCATGCCGACTATCAGTATCTTTGCACGAGCTTGATTGCAGAGGCTCTTTGTGAAGACAACCTTATCCGCGCCAACAATCGCTTCTGCGTGCCTGCTTATACCTTTCCGCAAAGTGACTCCAAAAACTATGTCATCACCAATTCCAATGGCAAATACGGTCAGGGCAAGCTCTTCCTCGTTGATGAAGGGGGTACACTCAAATGGAAAGAACTCACTTCAGACGAGGTAGCTGCTGCCACCAATGGCGCATTGTGGAATATCACCTTCACTCCTTCCAACCAGTATTACCAAATCAAAAACACCAACACTAATAGATACATCACCTACAACTCAGGATTCAAGACCAGCGCTACGAGCGATGATATGCAACTGTTGCTGTCGTTTGCCGACGCGGAGATAGGTGAGCAGTTGTTCGACACATACCACATCATTGACCCCAATGACTGGAGTCAGACACCAAACTGTTTGACTGCCACATCTGGAAACAATGTGACTTCCAATGCATTCAGTCCCACAAACGCGGCTACAGCACAACGGTGGATCATCATGGAGGTGGATGATTTGTCTGCAATCGAACAAGGATATGCTGACATCTTGACGGACCTTATCACCAAGATACGGGCAATGATGACCACTAACCATACAGAAGTGGTGGATGGTGCTGATGCAGAACTGAATGCTCAACTCAACGCCATCGAGGCAGAAAAGGACAATGCCTCCGTTTCACGACTGATACAACTCTACGATGAAGCATGGAATGATGCCAAGACTTTCCTCAAACACACCAAACCCGCCACTTATTATGATATCTCATTCCTTATTGAGAACGCCGGATTCCAGAATGGAACAGATGGATGGGAAGGCACATCGCCTACTGTGAATTTCGGTTGCGCGGAATTTTATCAGACCAGTTTCGATATCTATCAGCAACTCACTGACCTGCCTGCAGGAAAATATGCGTATAAAGTGAAGGCCTTCCAACGTCCCGGCACATCCACTGAAGCTTTCAATGGCACCAATCCTGTACAGGTCTCTCAGTATCTGAACTCTACTTTGAAAACTATTTGCAATATCTGTGATTACAAACAGAGAACAAAGGTAGGCATAGGTAACGAAGTGGCTGTTGGTTCCACATATTATATACCCGATAATATGGAGGCTTCTTCTGCCTATTTCAACAGGGGTTATTACGACAACACCATCGAACAGACCATGCTCGTGGACGGGGACATGGTCATTGGTCTAAAGGGTACGAACAATGGTGCTTCCTACTGGGCTATCTTCGATGATTTCCGTCTCTATTACTACGGAGTAGACGAGGAGAACACAGCATACGACATCACCGACGCCATGGCGCCTTACTTGTCAACAGCAAGTCTTGATGGATGGACTGGTGATATGGTCATGAACACTGATGGCAGTTACACCAATGGCGATGCATCCATTGTGTATCCTTTCATGGAAAAATGGGTGCAGAGTGGTAATTATCTTTCCAATCTCAACGAGTCCCAGACCATCACAGAACTGGCACCAGGTGATTATTACATCGGTGGCTCATTCATTGCCACCAACCAGAACGACGCTTCAGCTACTGTGACGGGAGTCACCTTCTATGCAGGCAACCAGAGCGTGCCAGTGGCTACAGCCAACGGTGTGCCGCAGCGTTTTCAAATGAAGGTGACGGTGGGTAACAATGGCACACTGACTTACGGCATCAAGTTGGAAAATTGCTCTGCCAACTGGATTGCAATGGACAATCTCTATCTTTATTGGGCCGGTGACAAAGACGACTATCTGGCACAGGCCACCGCTTCATCACCTGTGAGGATTCCTCTGGTCAATCCCCGTATGGAGAATAATCTTGACGGATGGGATGTTGGCGTATTTGTCTCCGACAATGGCAGTGGAAATTTTGCTGGTCCAATAGCGGCATCATGGGTGAAAAGTCCTGCTACCATAGCTGCTTCCTCTATGTCACAAGAATTGGCTTTGCCTCAAGGTAAGTATGCTTTGAAAGCCGCTGTCAGGGCTTCAAACAACGGCCAAAGCACCAATGGCGTGAAATTGTTTATCAACGAAACCTCCAAACCTTGTACGGGTGCAACTTCCGACAACGGTACATATTTCACCACCGACCAAGTGACACTCAACGAGGGCACTTACGCATTGGGACTGAACATCAGTGCCTCATCTGCCAACTGGGTGAAATGGGACAATGTGGTGCTTTATTACTATGGAGGGTCGTTGAGCGATGAAACCAAGCAAATAATCCTAGCTAACAACGGAGATGCTTCTTCTCTCATTGTCGATGCCGAATGCGACGGACTTGACAACGGATGGATTGACGACGACGGTACACTTAATGTGGTGGATTTCTGCAAGACACGAAGTTGGAAAGGTGCCGATGCCAACAATAACTACATTGAGAAAACACAGAACGGTTACCTATATCAGAAACTGTCAAACATGCCCGCTGGAACTTACAAGTTGGTGGCTGCCGCAAGAACTTACAATGGAGGCAAAATCACTCCTTCACTTGGAGGAACCATCGGCACCACTTTCATAGGAGTGGGCGACACTGACACCAACATCGACCAAATCAACGTCAATGGCGTGCAGATGCCTTACAGCAGTCTGCAAGGCTTCACCACCGATGGATGGGGACATGCATGGCAGTGGATATCTGCTACACACAATCTCGCAACCGATGGCGACCTCACCATCAAATTCGACATGGAGGGTACAAGTTGGATGTCCATTGACAACGTACACCTCTACTATATGGTTGATGGCGAGAATGGTACAGTGTATTGTGAGAGTATCAAAACCACTGATGCCACTCAGACCGAGGTGACGACCAACGGCAAGACTATCACGGCTGACATCATCCTGGCTAACCCTAACACCATCATTAAGTCGACCGGGAAAATCACCACAGAAACTGGCGATTTGGAAAACAACCTCGTAACGACAGGTAACACTATGACTCAACTCCGTCTCTACGACAGGTTCAATTTGGGTGTTACTACGGCCTTTACTGCAGAGAATGCTGTGTATATGCGCGCGATGTCGAACACATTCGGCACACTGATTTTGCCGTTTGCTTTCACTGGCGATGCTTCCTTGAAATACTACGCTTTGAATGCTGAACTCGACGAGGGAGAGACTTTGCAGTTCGTCGCCACTGACTATGTGGAGGCAAGCACTCCTGTGCTGGTGAAAAAACTTGACACTGAGGCCACTTCTTTCACTATCTCAGCCAACAACATCGAAGTTGTCAATACGAACAGTCAAACCGACAATACTACTGGTAGTGCCAAAACTGGTGGATGGAGTAGTGTTGGTTCCTACATTAACCAGACGGCTACCGATTATGAAGGTTTGTATTATATTGCCAACAACCAGTTCTGGGCCGCAACAGCGGCTTTGACCATCGTGCCTTTCAGGGCGTTCTACATCAGTGGCAATAGCCAAGTGAATGTCTTTGGCATCTCGTTGCTGGACGAGAGCACAGGTATCAAGGAAATTGATATGGACGATTTGGATGGTGTCGCCATTTATGACCTCACCGGAAGGAAAGTGAATCGTCCTGTCAGTGGCGTATATATCATCAACGGCAAGAAATATCTAATCAAATGCAACCATTAGCAGAACGACTGCGACCACAGACCCTTGACGACTATATCGGCCAGACACACCTCGTCGGACCTGGTGCTGTGATTCGCAGGATGATAGAGCAGAAACGTGTGTCTTCCTTCATCCTATGGGGACCTCCAGGGGTGGGGAAGACCACACTGGCGCATATCATCTCGAAGACCCTTGAGGTGCCTTTTTTCACACTCAGTGCCGTTACATCTGGAGTGAAGGATGTGCGTGAGGTGATAGAAAAAGCCAAGTCAAGCACTTTCTTCGGAAAACACACTCCGATATTGTTCATCGACGAAATCCATCGTTTCAGCAAGTCGCAGCAAGACTCGCTGCTTGGTGCGGTCGAGAGGGGAGTCGTCACACTCATCGGAGCCACAACTGAGAATCCCTCTTTCGAGGTCATAAGACCTTTGCTCAGCCGGTGTCAGGTATATGTGCTCAAGTCGTTGGAAGTGGAAGATTTGCAGAAACTGCTCCATCATGCCATCACCACTGATGTGGTGCTCAAGACCAAACACATTGAAGTGAAGGAAACAAAAGCCATCTTCCGTTACAGCGGTGGTGATGCCCGAAAACTGCTCAACATCCTGGAACTGGTGGTGGAGTCGCAGAACGGCGATGAGATTGTCATCACAGACGAAAATGTCAGCACTTCCCTTCAGCAGAATCCGCTTGCATACGACAAAGACGGAGAGATGCATTACGATATCATCTCCGCATTCATCAAGAGCATACGTGGGTCTGACCCCGATGCCGCCATCTACTATCTCGCGCGGATGATTGAGGGTGGGGAAGACCCCCTGTTCATCGCCCGACGACTTGTCATCTCAGCCAGCGAGGACATCGGACTGGCCAATCCCAATGCCCTGCTACTTGCCAATGCAGCATTCGATGCCGTCAATAAAATTGGTTTTCCTGAAGGTCGCATCCCTTTGGCAGAAGCCACTGTCTATCTCGCCACCAGTCCTAAGAGCAACTCTGCATACATGGCTGTGGACAATGCGCTCCAATATGTGAGACAAAGCGGAAACTTACCTGTGCCACTGCATTTGAGAAACGCGCCAACCAAACTCATGGAACAACTCGGTTACCATAAGGGCTATCAGTATGCCCATGATTTTGAGGGCAATTTTGTCAACCAGCAGTATCTTCCCGACGACGCACAAACACAAAGATTCTGGCACCCACAGGACAATCCTGCGGAGTCAAAACTCCAGCAACGCATGGAAGCCCTCTGGGGCAACCGCTTCAAGAAATAAACGGTTAGTCTTTCTTCTCCTTATCTCTGTTACAGAGTTCCTTGAAGTCGCAGTAGTCACAGGTCCCTGATTCCTGACACTGGGTGAAAGGCACTTCCTTATTGAATACCTCTTTCAATGTCTCCATCAGATAGTTGTGGTATTCGTCCTTGATTGCGCTGAACTCCACTTTTGTTTCGGATTGGTTTTTGTCGTTTGTTTCTATAGTTGGAGGGCATTGGTTGGATAATTTCACATACATCAGGGTGGGGTACAGCTTTTTCAAGTCTTTGTCCTCTTCCATCACCACATCCGCATAATAGAAAGCCTGACGGATGTGGTGAGCGTTTTTCTTGTCTTCCCCTGGGGTGAAAAGTGCTTCCAAACCCGCATATTTGCACAAAGAGCTGCTTGTCTTGTAATCCACGATGCGCGTGTAGCGTTGTCCTTCGATAGTCACATCGTCGAAGCGGTCGATGATACCGCCGACGAAGAGTTTCACTGGTTGTTCGCCTTTCACCTCGATTTCCAGTTCAGTCCTGCATTTCTTCTCCACACCGAGAATGCGCATAGGACACAAATTCTTATCGTGGAGTAATTGGTTGGCGACGTAGGTGCAGATGACCTCGCGGTTGAGCAGTTGCTCACCGTTATATTTGACATCCATACCCTTGAAAAACACTTCCTTGAACGCATCGTTAACATAACGCCTGATTTTGTTTGAGTCTTTGGCGATGGATTCCAGTTCTGTATCCTGAATATCACCACGACCAAGATATGATTTGTAGATGCTCTCCATAGTCTTATGGAAGATGGAACCAAAAGAAGCATTGTCCACATCCTCGGTCACCTCGTCCTCTGGATAGATGCCTGCCACATATTTGAAAAAGAACTTCATCTTGCATTCCAGATAGGTGTTGATGGCTGTGGGGGAGAAGTAACCTTTGTCGTCGTCTTTGTGCCTCCATGACTCAAATTTGTTGCGAAGGGTCTGGAGCATCGAGTCTGTCTTGGGGATGCACAAGTCCTTTGGATATGATATAGTTATATCTGAACTCAAGTTATACTGTTCAATCTTCTGGTCGGGGGCGAAGAGTATATCCTTATCCACTAACATCTGAAGAAGGAAACGCGACATCTCACCCTTCGATAACCCGTCAGTGGAGTTATTGTAGAGCAAGGTGATGTGGTTGGCACGTTGTAGCAACCTGAAGAAATAATAGGCATATAGCGACACATCTTGGTCAAAGGTGGTCATTCCGTAGGCCTGACGGAGATTGAAGGGGATGAAAGACGAATTCTTCCGGGCCTTAGGAAGCATGTCCTCGGTGGCTGAGAGGAGGATGATATTGGAGAAGTCGAGGCATCGTGTCTCCAGCATACCCATGACCTGCACTCCTTCTGCGGGCTCACCATGGAATGGTATACTGGTGATGGCCAGCAACTGGCGAATCAGCCTGCATATTGTATTGACATTCACATCCAATAGCCCTGTGGCGTGGAGACCCTGTAGACGGGTGAGGATGGTGTGTGTGTTGAACAGGGATTCCACTCCTAACTGGTATTGACTGAACCGTTTGTCGTTCAATTTGTTGTAAGTGATGGCTATGGTGCGAACAATCTCAATCAGGTAGTTAATCAGATGTGGCACAGAGTCTAACTGAGGGGTGAAAACAAGAGTAAGGAAGGAGTCCTTCTTACGCAACATCTCGTTGCTGGGGTACATGATGTTGTGGTTTTGCAGGTAACGCATAACCTCATTGATATGCTCACCGCTCATCATGAGCATGTAGGGATGGTTGAGCAATACCGAGACATACTTGAATTTCCAGGTGCTTCCACCTGCGTATCCATTGACCTGAAGATTGAGGAGGGCTTCTATCAGACTGCTGACTGGAGTCTGGTTGAGTGGGTATCCCATTGTGATATTTACAGGCAGAGGGTAGTCTGTGTCCCCGATGGTGGAAGGCATGGAGTCCATCACGGATTGAAGGGAACTTTCGTTGCATAGCACTATGGCTGTGCGGGTGAAGTCGATGTCGCTTATCGCCTCGTCCTCTTCCTGCTTTTCTTTTCCTGAGGTGATGATGGCATCTAACTTTTCCTCATATAATTGGTTGACCCAATTTGTGGCATAGCGTGCCTGCATATCTTCAGTTGACGATGATATAAATCTGATATTCTTTTTATTATGAAGATTCGTTAAAGTGTTACTTGAAGTAAGGTCATTGCCGAATTTCTTTATGTTTCTATAGATATATTTGCCTGCTTCGAAGAGGTCGTTTTCCTCGGGTTTCGCTGTTTGGCCGTTATCAACAAAACCTTTTCCCAGCATGTAGGCTTCGTCGTAATCCCAGAAAAAATAGGTGTTCTTGTGCTGTTGAATGTATTTCAGCAGACGCTCTTCGGTCTTGGTCAGCACGTTGAAACCGACAAAAACATAGTTGGTGGAGCGAAGACGTTCCAGGCAAGGATTGTCCTCAGGAGATGAACTGATGGTTTCCACCACCCATCGATAGAGCATACCTGTGTAGGCTTTTTGCTCTTGGAGCAGGGCGTTGCGGAAGTCGGTATAGATGTTGTTCATGTTTTTCCACAAGGTCATGAATTCTTTCTTCAGTCCTGTCTCGTCATCCACTTCCTCTTTAAACTCGCCGAAGAAACGGAGGATGGCTTTTTTCTGTTCGTCTGTCAAGTAGTCGAGTGTAGTCAGTTCGTCCAGGTCCCTGATGTTCTCGAAAAGCAGACGGGCATCAACCATATTCTTGTCGATGTCGTCGAAATCAGAAATCATCATCTCGCCCCAGCCGTAGAACTTGTCAAGGGATTCATCCCTGCCTGTCTGACGGATGTATGACTTGTAAAGCAAGCAAACAGCATAAATGGGGTCGGCGATGTCGTACGTGGACAGCGAAGTGAAGAGTTCATCAATGGTCATATAGCGTGGCGACCAGATGGTATGTCCAGCGAGTTTTGCCAAACTGATGTTGAAGAAGAGCGATGCTCTCTTGTTTGGAAAAATCACTACAGTATTGCTGAGGTCGCCATGGAGCAGGTCCATCAGCCGACTGGCCACAAGTTCAAGGAATGTGGGTGTTTCAGAGTGGGATAGGGGAGTATTGTGGGTCATGGTGAGTCTTGTCGTTATTTGTTTTCGGTTTATTTCATTTTTCTATTTTTCCAAAGAATCCTTTTTCTTAGTTTTATTGTTTTTTCATCCTGCAAGGCACGATATCGTTCCGGCGGATATACCAGACATAACCCTTGATGCCTGGATAGCCCATCTGCTGGAGCAGTTCCATGTATTGAGACACCTGTTTGACGTGCTCCTCGTTCTGACGGCCTGTCTTGAAGTCGATGACAATGGTTTCTTTCCCATTGGTAATCACTCTGTCAGGTCGTTTGGTGTGGCATTTGCCCTTCTCGTCAGTATAAAGGATGGAGCATTCGTTGAAGGTTTGCCAGTCGGGGGTGAACCATTCCGAGGCCTTTGTGTTGTTGAAGGCTTTCTCCAGTTCGTGCTCCACCGATTGGCGGTATTCGGGACTGTGGAACCATCCTTCGGAGTCGAAAAGTGAGATGACGTGGGGGAGGTCCTCTGGTGAACTGATGCGTTCGAGGATGGCATGGAACAGCAGCCCCTCGTTGATGTACTGGTCGTTCTGTTCCTCGTCCTCACCCGCTATGAAACGCTTGGATTCGTTTGACTGCAAAAAGCTGGCCTCATGCTCATGATAAACGAAGTCGCATTTGATGGACTGGGGTGCAATTATCAGGATGTTCTCTTCTTGTTGCTGGTCATCGCGGGATATCTTTGATGGTTGAGGCTGATTGCACACCAGTTCTCCGTATTCCATATAGTTTTCCGTCTCGTTCTTGCTGAATAGCAGGGCTACATCTTGAATAGTCTTCTGAACACGTTCTCCTTGGTTGTCCATCATGGTTACAGTGATTTCATCCGATTCGTTACCCTTGTTCGTAAGGCCTGGCGACATACATCTTTTCATCACCTTGACTGTACTCACCCCATCCCCTTTTTTGTCGTCGGTCATATTCTTGGTCCAGATGAAGAGGTTATTCTCCGCACGGGTGAATCCTACATATAGCAAGTTGACGTTATCCACCCAGATTCGAAGCAACTCCTGGTCGTAGTCTTTTGCGTAAATGCTGTGGATGAGTTCTTTTTTGTATTTTATAGGCAACAGTTGCAAGTCATTGAAATCGTCGTTTTCTGGAGTAATCCATAAGGTGTCGGTTCCTTTGTAATCCCAGTCGCAGAAAGGCATCAGTACGGTGTGGAACTCCAATCCTTTCGATTTGTGGATGGTCATCAGGCGTATGCCATCTACAGCATCGTTGGGGATGGTCTTCATTCCTATACCCTCGTCCCAAGCAGTAAGGAAACTTTTAATATCGGAGGGATTCTCGCGCATGTATTGCAGGATTTGGTCGTAAAGGCAGAAGAGATATGCGTTTTGTCCTTTGATGCGGTTTAGGTCAAAGATTTTGTGGATTTGCTCAGTCACCTCTGTGAGCGACATCAGTGATAGCACCGCCATTTGGCTGGTGAAGGCCTTTGGCAGTATGTCGTCGAGTTGTTCGTTGGTAGATGTATAGATATAACTGTATGCGTTTGGGTCGTCAATCTGTTTGTAATAAGTAGCAAGGCTCTTCTTGCTCAGTGTGTCGGAGGGGTTGACAATGAGTCGCAATGCATGGATGATGATTCTCACTGCTGGCGACGATTTCAGTTGGAAGGCTTCGTCGCTCATCAACTTGATACTGCTATCGTGTGCGGCAAAGTAGTTGCATATCATGGGTATATGCCTTTTTTTCTCGCGTAGGATGATGGCAATCTGTCTTTCTTTGACCCCCTTGGCTTTCAGTTCGTGAACGGTGTTGAGCAGACTTTCAAGGGTCTTTGTTTCGTAGTCATCTTTTTCTATCTGTTGGAATCTGACGTAGCCTTTGTCCTTGTTCTTGGTGTTGAACTTTTGATAGACATCGTTGTAGGCGCTTTTGAGGTCGCTGAAAGGACTGCCGTTGTGGTTCTCTTGATAATTCTTGTTTAGAATCTCAATGAGTTTGATGAAGAAGAGATTGTTGAATTTGATGATGCGTTCACCGCTTCTGAAGTTGGTGTCAAGAGGAATGTTCTCTACCTTGTTCTGGATTTCTGGTGTTCGGTCGATGTTGTTAAGGATGCTCCAGTCGCTGTTGCGCCATCGATAGATGCTCTGTTTCACGTCACCAACGATGAGGCAGGTGCTGTCTGTTGCGAGTGCGTTGCAAAGCAGTGGCAGGAAGTTGAGCCATTGCAGGCGCGAGGTGTCCTGGAACTCGTCAATCATGATGTGGGTGAACTTGTTGCCGATTTTCTCATAGAGGAAAGGCACGTCGCTCTCGCCAATCATCTCGTGTAGGAAGTGTGAGGTGTCGCTGAGCAGGAAGCGGTTGGCATCGTTGTTGAGTTGGCGCACAGTGACGTCGATGTCATTAAGCAGACCAAGGTTGGTGATGTGGCGGCCCGATTCATCGGCGCTGATTTTCATCCTTAGGTTTTCGTAGATGGTCGATAGCAAGTTTGTGAATTGGTTGCAAAGGTCAGACGGCCCGCCTTTGATCCATTCCGTCTCGCCGTTGAGGGTCTTTTGTTGTGTGGGTCCCCATGCTTTCTCTTTACCTACCGACAACGCCTCCATGAAAGGGTACATGCCTTTTGATTTATTCACAAAATCATTCATTGTTAGTCCGTTTTGCTCACAAATCTTTATGAAATCATTGGCAGCGTTTTTAATATTTTCTGCCGAGGTCTTAGAGATGTTCTTCATCTTGTCTCGAAAGTTGCTGAGCGCTTTACTGTCTGCCAGTGTATCTTCCAGTTTCATTCGGTTCTCGAGGAAGGCCTCGTTGAAAATGTTCTTTCCGAAATTCGAGATTTCGTCCTTGACAATCCAGTTTTTCTCCTCCTCAATCTTCTCACGGATGAATGAGAATATCCAGTCGAAGAGGGTGCTGTTGGGCTCTAGACCATAGATGATGTCCTCTACGGCCTTGTTGAGTACCTCTTTATCGTTGAGGTCAACACGCAAGTTGGCGGAGAGTTTCAGCTCGTGCGCCAGGTCGCGCAGCACCGACTGGAAGAACGAGTCGATGGTCTCGATGCGGAAACGGCTGTAGTCGTGCACGATGTTCTGCAGGGCCATGCCGGCGCGCTGGCGAATGGTGTCGTCGTCGTATTTTGCGATTTCCGGTTCTTTCTTGATTTTTGCCAAGTAGTCGTCGGAGGAGGAAAGTCCCCTGCTCAATCCGTAGAGTTGACTGAGAATGCGGTTCTTCATCTCGGCTGTCGCCTTATTGGTAAAGGTCACAGCAAGGGTGTTCATGTATTCCAATGGATTCATGATAAGCAGTTTGATATATTCCACTGCCAAGGTGAAAGTCTTGCCACTTCCAGCAGATGCCTTGTAGATTTTAAGAGGGTGTTTGGTTGATAGTGCTTTCATCGGATTATTGTTTTTTATTTTTATTAGAATTGGTCGGACCAGTAGGACTTGTTTTGTATAGTCAGAGTAATCTTATCTATTATCCCAAAGGCAAATATAGCGTTTATTTGTGACTTTTTATAATGATTTTAAGAAAAAACTACAAATAGATTTGGTATTCATTAAAAACAACCATAAGTTTTGTGTTCCCGACATATAATTGTAACTTTGTTGTAAACATTCGAAAAAGATGAAAGTATTCAAGATGATTTTGAAGATTATTGCTGTGGTGATAGCGTTATTGGTTGTGGCTGTCATCATTTTTATCCAACAGCCTAAGTTTGGACGCAAGGCAAGGGGGGAGAGAAAAATCCGCGTCGAGCAGTCACCGTTCTATAAAGACGGGGAATTTACTAATGAAACACCCACACAGAAGATGACGGGCAAGGACTCTGGCATGAAAACGATGTGGAAGTTCCTGACAGGGCAGGGCAAGAGTGAACGCCTCATTCCCCAAGAGGGAGAGATTGCCGTGGTGAAGACCGACCTCAGTCTTTTGCCTGACACATCCGACTTTTACCTTTGGTTCGGTCATAGTTCGTTTCTCTTGCAGCTGAGTGGAAGGAAGATACTTGTTGATCCTGTCTTTGTGGAAGCATCACCAGTGTCGTTTTTCAACAAACCTTTTCCTGGTACCGATTACTACAAACCCGACATGATGCCCGACTTGATTGACTATCTCGTCATTTCGCACGACCACTGGGACCATCTTGACTACAAGACGGTCACAGCCTTGAAAGACCATGTCGGACGAGTGCTGTGTCCACTGGGTATTGGAGAGCATTTCGAGTACTGGGGATTCGCCAAAGAACAAATCGTTGAGCTCGACTGCAACGAGGATTTCACGACGCCTGATGGCTTCTCCTTCCATTGTCTGCCCACAAGACACTTCTCTGGCCGTGGACTGACTGATGCCATGAAAACACAAAGGGCGTCATGGATAATTGACTCTCCCAATCGACGCATTTTCTATACTGGCGATGGTGGTTATTCCGACCGCTTTGAGCGATATGGCAAGATGTATCCCGACATCGATCTCGCCATCATGGAGAATGGGCAGTATTCTGAAAACTGGAGCCAGATTCATACCATGCCTTCCCAACTCGGTCGAGAGGTGAAAGAACTGCGTGCACGGCTTTTTGTCACAGTACATCATTCCAAATACGCGCTGGCTAATCACGTCTGGGACGAACCACGCCAAAATGAACAGCGGGCCGCTAAAGAAAACGGTGTGCCTCTGATTGTTGCTAAAATCGGAGAAGTCGTCTATTTGAAGTAACTTCACTATCACTCCTTCGTTTACACTGACTGTTTGTTGCAGAAATGAAACAATGGTTATCTAATTTGATACAATCTATAGAAAACGCAAAAAAAAAGATATACATTAAAAAATATTGATTATATCTTTGCAACCAGATGAACATTGTTACAATCACCACAAACACAATTCAAATAATAGGTCAAATTAACTAATATAATTTAATTTTGTTATGAAAATGAAAAAAAACTACCAAAGTCCAACAGTGTTTTGTACTGTGTATAGTGAAAGCGACCATTTATGCCAAATAGATTTGGGGTCAGACCCAGCTTCCGAGGTCGGCAGTAACCAGCGAAAGGACATTGATAACCAACAACCCCATAATAATGAGACAGAATGGGGGAATCTCTGGTAAGCTGTTAAACATCACTCTCGGCCTAAGGGCATGATTAGTTATGCGTTGTAAGCGATGAGAACACGGGGCTACATCAGCAAATGTTGCATGTAGTCCCGACTTTTTATCTTATCACTTTATTGTCTTTCCATAGCTGTAACAATATTGATAATAATAGTTTCTTTTTTTCAATATTGTTAAATGGAAATCTGATATATTTGCGACTGAAAAATTTTTTATTTATTTGAATATTACTAATCTATCAATAAAATTATGAAAAAATTGTTTTGCTTTATCTTTATTCTGTTTCTGATGATTCCGAGTGTGTCACAGGCTCAGAAGTATGTTTATGGTACAACACCCCCTCTTCATGTGCAGGGAAATGTACTTAAGGACCCAAGTGGAAGCACTGTGGTTTTGCATGGTGTGATGGATACTCCAAGCCCTTATTTCAATAATTACCGATGGGGTACTTGGTGGGGTGGATTCAACGATGACGCGGTGGCGCAGTGTAGAAACTATTTCGACCAAATCACCACTGCTATCACCACACCGTCGAAAGGCACCTACTGTAATCTTTTCCGTCTCCACATGGACCCATGTTGGACCAACGACCCCAATAAGCAAGCAACTGGTGACGGAGGAGAGGCTGACATCAGCCGTTTCTCTGCCGACCGCTTGAGAACATATTTCAATTCACTCTACTTGCCTATCGCCCTGAATGCGTTAAGCAAGGGACTTTATGTCATTATCCGTCCACCAGGAGTGTTCCCACAGGAAGTGAATGTTGGTGGAGAATACAACAACTTCTTGATGACCGTCTGGGATATCGTGTCGCAAAACGAGACCTTGAAGCAGTACAGCGGTCAGATTTCCCTGGAATTAGGTAACGAGCCTGTGCGCGTTAAGAATCAATGGGGGCAAGATGATTCGAATGCGCTTCATGACTTCTTCCAGCCTATTGTCGAGAAAATCCGCCAAAATGGATTCAACGGTATCCTTTGGATTCCTGGAACTGGGTGGCAGAGTAATTACCAAGACTATGCGAGTCATCCTATTCAGGACAATAATTTCGGTTATGCAGTCCACAATTATGTGGGTTGGTACAACGGCAACAACTCAACACCATATTCGCAAGTCAACAATTACATCAACCAATTTCACACTCAGGTGCCAGTAATCGACACCAACCCCATTGTCATTACCGAGGTGGACTGGAGTCCAGAGAAAGCAGGTACTGGTCACACCGATGAGCATGGCAACTGGGTTCTTGCCAACTATGGCACATGGGCTACTGGTACGACTTCCAATTGGGGTAGGCTCTACAAAGCGTTGCTTGATCACTATGGCACCATCTCTATGACATTGTCGGGTACAGACACGTACATTGATGTTCCAGCATATCTCGATAATGGCACTGTTCGTCCAGCCTTCCAGACTGCTATGCAGGCAAACAACTATGCTGATGCGTGGGAAGCCTGCAGCGGAGCCTGTTTCCAATGGTACAAGGATTGGGCTCTTGAACAAATGTCGAATGCCTTAGGTGAAACCACTGTTACTGCCAATTACGGACTGGGTGCAGACCTTGTGGACTATGCGCCTACCAGTTGGGCAGGACAGACAAATGAATATGGCGGACTTGGCCACACGGCTTACGAACGCTACAATTCCGGTTCCATTGGTGTTGGCGATGTGCTCACCCAGACCCTCACAGGTGTGAAAAACGGCACTTATAATGTCACACTTGAACTGGCTGGTTCATTCACCCCCGATCGTGGCTTTGATTGTCCAACAGGCACAGGCAACTCTTTGGCTTTCGCTAACAACCAGTATCGCGACCTTGAGATAGTCAGACGAGACTGGGTGTCATCCATACAACCTATCACCATTTCTGCTACAGTCTCTAACGGCACTCTTAAATATGGCATCTACAACATCGCTAATTCAGGCAACTGGTATGTGGCCAATGTGACTGGCGTTAAGTATGTGTCGGAGAACACCAACAACACCTTCAAGGTCAACACTTCTGCCCAGCATGGCTCACTCACTTGCAGTGCTTCCAACGCTGCCGCTGGTACCACCGTGACACTCAACGCCACTCCAGCCGCGAACTACGAGTTTGATTCGTTCGCTGTGACCACTTGCACTGGTGAGAATGTCTCCGTGAACGGCAGTAGTTTCGTTATGCCTTCAGCCGATGTCACTGTGACCGCTAACTTCTCGCTCGTTTACGAGGTCGGCGACGACATCGTGGCTGTTGCGCCTACAGAGTGGGTAGGGCAGACGGGTACATACTCCGGACTGGGATAC
>Ga0247609_10001185_pt1 | contig 32176 bp, 23 predicted proteins | sample 172DNAGHGlowgp2_FD_193487 | JGI IMG/M metagenome (GOLD analysis project Ga0247609, IMG submission 193487) | Sheep rumen microbial communities from Palmerston North, Manawatu-Wanganui, New Zealand - 1728 DNA GHGlow gp2 | ecosystem: Host-associated > Mammals > Digestive system > Stomach > Rumen ... | reverse complement strand
GCCAGATGCGGTACTGCCAAACCGATGAACATGATAGGTCCGCAATAGGCAGTGACGATAGCTACCAGTACGCCAGACGAGATAATTACCAGCATACGAGCCCGTTTTACGTTGAGTCCCAGATTGGCTGCATAGCGGTCACCTAATAGCAGAATATTCATAGGTTTTACTAACAGACAGGTCAAAGGTAGCAGGATACACATCAGTACCACGAAGAGTATCATCTCGTCACCCGACACCCTTGAGAACGAACCAAGTCCCCATACCACAAAGGCTTTTACGTCCTCTTCTGGACTGAGGAATTTCAGTACACCGATGATGGCATTGGCCAGATAGCCAATCATCACACCTATTATTAATAAGGTGACATTACCTTTTACCTTCTGTGCAATCCATAATATTAACAGCATAACAGCCAATGCACCAATGATGGCGGCAATACTCATAGCTGCATTCCCTAGATAACCAAGACGGCTCAGCGCTACACCGCCGATTTTGCCCGACAGTAGTACCACGAAAGCTACACCCATTGCTGAACCGTTCGAGATACCCAGCACGGAAGGACCCGCCAGCGGATTGCGGAAAACCGTCTGCATCTGTAGGCCACTGACCGCCAAACCAGCACCCGCAACAATTGCCGTCAGTGCCTGTGGCAGTCGTGACTTCCAGATGATGTTTGTCCATATCTCATGACTATCATCACCCAGTAGGATACGACAGATGTCCGCCATGGGTATCTTGACCGAGCCTATGAGCAGATTGACAATGGCCATGACGACGATTGCCAACACCAATAGAAAAATCAGTGAAATCCGTGTAATCTGTGGTCGAAAGGTCATTTCAGTAGATAATAGAAAGTGGGTTTGTAGTCAGCCTCCACCAACTCTGGGTGGAAGATTGCTACGAAGTCCTTTAATAGCACGTCAGGTTGTACTGGCGATATCTCGTAGTACGGCGTCTGCTTCATGTTACAGTAGATGACCTTTTTCTCTTTGTATGCCTTGAATAACTCGTTGCGAGGTTCCGAGGCTTTCAGTGCTTCATACGAGAAATCACCAGGATAACTGTTCAGAATACGCCAGTAGGTAGCATTGGCAGCCAGTGAATACATCTTTTCAAATTCCAAATCCTCACCGCCAGTCTCCTCGTCATTGATGACATAGCGTGCCCCAGCATCACGGAAAATCTGTGCCAGATAATTCTTTCCGCCCACAGCGTGCCAGTTTCCATAATGCATCTCACCACTGAAGACACTCGGTGCTGCCATCTTTGAACTTTGAACTTTGGACTTTAGGTCGTTGTAGCGATTCTCGATACCCGCGAAGACCTCATTGGCTTCTTTTTCTTTACCGATGAACATGCTCACGAACTTAATCCATTCGGCCTGCCCTAATGGGTTGAGCTCCTGATATCCTAAGTGGGGTACTAGTGTGATACCAGTTTCTTTGATAGCATCATATCCGCCACGCTTCGAGGGCGATATGAAAATGATATCTGGATTGGCAGCCAACACCACTTCCGTATCAAAGTTCCCCTCCATGCCAATCTTTACGATGCGCCCATCATTGACTCTTGCCTGGATATCCTTGTTAAACAAGTTCTTCGTGCCCGTCAGACCCTTTACCACATCGTGGGCATCCAAGATGGTAAAGTTTGACAGTTGCAGGGCAGTCATACAGATGGTGCTCTTAATGGGTACACGTACCTTTGTATAGCCATCAGGTACCTCGACGTCGTCTGTTGACACCAAGGCAAAGTGATAGTCTTTTCCTACATTCACCAGCCTTATACCAGCACTGTCTTTTACTTGAAAGCCTGTGGCATATTTTGTACAGAGCAGACTGTCCGTACTATCCACATCGTTTAGTACGGCTTTGTTGCGTTGACTGCATGAGCAGAATAGCAGTATTGCCATGCAGAGCACATCTAAAATGATTGTTCTTTTCTTCACGACTGCAAAGTTACTCATTTTCTTTGAAACAGCAAATTTTTTCTGTTTAGAGTGTATTGTTGACCTTCGGATATAGTATGCAAAGTGAGAAGTAAGGCCACTGACGTGATAGTATTTCAGCGAGCTCTGTCGTGTGGAAAGGCTTTGCGCAGCCAATGTTCTCAAAATAGTGGCATACGGTCTGTGGCTCTTGGCGTAAGAACGCTTTGAGGGCGTCTGTGCACAGAGACAGCTTCATTATGACAACCACGTGGTTGCTGGAAATGAGTCGTTGGAGCGTTGCCTCTTCTGCCTCACCAGGTAGAATGACGAGGCGTTCCTGTTGACTGACCAGCGAGAGATTGGCCATGGCTGCAGCGGCTATAAATGATGGGATTCCTGGCTGTTGATTCACTGGAATCCCTTGGCATTTTAGCTTGTCCAATATGTAGTGGACTGATGCATATATGCTGATATCACCTTCTACCAGAATCGCAATCTGTCGTTCTTCGTTGTACCATGCTTTGACTTGCTGACAGATGTTGTCGTATATTTGGTTGACGGCTGCTCTGTCTTTCTGCATGGGAAGTTCCTGGTAGTGCATTTTCTCTTCATCACACCACTCGCCTATAATTTCTGCAGCTCTTGACTGTCTGTGAGTACAAGGCACTACTACAATATCAGCCTCTCGCAAGGTCTTGACAACCTTGATCGTCAGTTGTTCAGGATCGCCAGGACCCAGCGAGAGGAATGATACAGGAGTTTTCATAGTAAAAGATATATGGTAGATTTAATCTTGGAAGAGACGAATCTGGTCGAAGTAGTAACCAGCAGCAATTGATGTACCCTTCGTCACAGCGCTTGTTGCTACGTCGTAGATGTAGATGCACTGCTCGTCAGCGGTGTTTACACCAATGTATGCTTTCTTTTCGTTGGCATTGTATACCGAGCGCTGTGAGAAGCTGCCGCTGCTATAAGGAATCTCCGTACCGTTGTAGGCCAGACGTGTGCTGCTCTTGCTGTTCACGTCAATGATAGAGTAGTAGTAGGCCACATCGCCAATACTTGAGCCTACCGCATTGTCGCCAGAGTATGCCAAGGCTTTGCCGTTGCCCAGATACTGTACGGTTAACAGTTTACCTTTAGCCTCAGGGAATGCGTTGTAGCCCTCTTCAAAGTCGAAGGCTCCCTTCTTTATGCGTAACAACTTGCCAATGTTCTTCTTGCTGACTGCGCTGAAGGCTGAGATGTACAGATTGTCGTTCTCGTCGAAGAAGACTGTTTGCTGTAACAGCTCACCGTAGGCAGAACCCGTCATCTGAGCAGCCTCTTTGTTGATGATTTCCTTCTCAATAGCCATTGTCTGTGGATTGATGACGGCAATTCGGAAGAATGGTTCGTTTGTAGTCTTATTGCTACCGCTGGTCTCTTTCTTGTTGTAGTAGAAATAGAACAGCTTGTTGTCGCTCTTGCGGTAAGTCAGTACACCGCTTGTTGTCAGTACGTTATAGCCTTCAGCAATCTCAATGGGCAAGGTACCTTCGCCAATAATCGTCATGTCGTTTGTGTTCAGCTTCGTCCAGATGACTTTTTTGTGCTCACCGTTTGTAGACATAATTATCAGTGAGTTGTCACCTAACCAAGCGTGTGTGTAGTTGCGCGACTTGTAGGTGTTCTCTTTGAACTTCTGCTCCTGCACAACCTGCATTTTGTTACCCTTGAACTGCAATTTCGAGAAACGGTCGCTTGATACGGGCACCTGATAGTAGTACTTGCCGTCGTAGATGTTCTCCATGGTGTAGTCCGTTATTTCAGCACCCTTGCCTTCGAAACTGATAGTTGCGGTAGCATCGTTGAGCGAGGCAACACTCAGTGTGATGTGCGACTTGTCCTTGCTCATACCGCCGTGATTGCCAGCAACTACCGTCAGGTCGTAGTGGTAGGTGGCAGCGGGCTCTTGTGGTGCAGAGTCATTGTTGTCATCATCTTTAGAACATGAAGTGAGTGTAGCGGCAAGCGCGAGGGTTGCCAGTACGGAATGTAGGAAACTTAACTTTTTCATTGTACTTGAATTTTTTAATCGTTATTTGTTATTTTTCTTATTGTAGTAACAGTCTGAATTTAAGAAACAGTGATCGACCAGGCTTCTGCAGCTTGTAGTTGTCATAGATGGTCTGGTCAAAGATGTTCTGGCAGTCCAGCGATATGCTGTAACGCTCTTTCAACCATGAGTAGGTGATGTTGGCGCCTAAAATGCTCTTCTCAGGTACGCGGGCTTTGGTGTCTTTGGCTCCATAAGCCTCCCAGGACAGGTAATACCAGTGTACCCATTGGTAGTCAACACCGATAAAAAGGTGAGAGGTTTCGGGGAGAATGGTGGACACCAGATGTGCAGCGTCGTAGTGCACTTCTGCTGATGCAAAGAGCCACGGACGGTTTGGAATGCGGTTGTTATAGGTTACCGACTCTTTCCCATCATCCATGTAGCGGTTGCGATTGCGGGCATCTTGCCAACAGATATTGCCAACCACCTGCAGGCGCTTGTTCCAGTCGTAGCGTAGCTCGCCCTCTATGCCTTTGATGTGTACGGCAGGTTCATTGGTATATTGCATGGTACCCTCTTTCTCCGTTATCTGTGGTTGTATGTAGTTGTCAACGAAGCGTAGGAATCCATTGGCTTCATAGAAGAGCGTATGCCCTCCTGAACGGAAGGTTCCAAAAATACCTATGTTGGCGTTGTCACTCATTTCTGGTTTTAATGACAGGTTAGCATAGATTGTACTGCCATTGCCCAGCAGTTCGCGAGCCAGCGGTAGACGTACCGTATGCTCGTAGCTGGCCTTTACAGCCAGTTGGGGCAGAATCTCTATCTTCGTACCGACGCCTCCACCCAGACTGTTCTTGACATTCGTTGAAGCCACCTCGTCAGACTGTGTGATAAATGAGAGGTCTGTCTGTTCCACGCTCAAGTAGTTGACGTAGTCCTTTACGAAGAACGTGTTGCTCATCTTGCCGTTCCAGAACACTTGGTTATACGCCAATCCGAGAATGTGCTTCGCTAGCACGTCGTTAGCTGGTGTGAAGTCTTTCTCTACCTCATCCCAACGGTTGTTACCAATACGATTCAAGGCATAGCTCAAATTCATTAGGTGGTGTTCGTTGAAGATGTATTTCAGGTCGACATTGACGTTAGTCATTGGGCGCTTGAAATGTCGCTCGGAGAAGGCTCTTCCATTAATCTCGTTGCGTGAACTCTTGATATAGTCGCCATTCCAGTCATATTGCCTGTGAGCAGTATCTGTTGTTACGGAGTGATCCCACGTATGAGATAGCGAGAGACTGGCACTGAGTTTCTTAATGAGGAATTCTCGTTTTTGGTAGCGTAATCCTATATTCCATGCACTGCTTGTACGGTCTGCCATACCAATGACGCGGGTCTGTACCTGACCGGTCTGAAGGTCTTTGCTAACCTTATTATAAGAAAGGTATACGAAAAATTCGTCAGCCCACGACTTGTTCGTCACACCCATTTCCAGTTGACCGAAGAGTGAGAAGTAGTCGTCGTGGAAACGACGGCGGTCTTGAGGGAGGTACTTGCGTGCACTTTCATCCCATACTTCTACGTCTTTCATGACATAGTCGTTTTTCGAATAGTTTACGGCAAGGGTAGGGCGCAGTGTCAGTCCGTTCTTCAACAGATATTGTCCGCTGATGTCTGCCTTGTTTGTATGATATGACCCCAAACCATACGACACATCCAAGTAGTTCTTACGTTTACGGTTGGTGACAATGTTGATAGCACCGCCTAAAACGTCGCTGTTTAGCCAGGTGGGCACCACGCCCTTATAGATTTCAATATGGTCTATCATGCTGATGGGTAGATTGGCTAACGTCAGTCCTGTCCCCTTAGTATCCATGGGCTGGCCATCAATGAAATAGCGTACCGCATTGCCAGACATGCCATTGATACTTAGGTCAAAGTCAGAGCCCACACCCCCTTCCTCACGAACTTTTACTCCTGCTGTGCGGTCTACAAGGCCGTTTAGCGAACTGATGCTGGCAGCCAGTGAACGCACGTCAATAGCATTCACCGACAGCGCACCTTCGCGCAGTCGTTGCGTTTTCGACTTGCCGGTGACTGTTACACTCTCCAGTACTACTGAGTTGCGCATCTGACCTTCTCGTTGTTTCCGTTCCTGTGCTTGTGCAGCCGACAGCACCGTCAAAACGAGAAACAACAAAAACGTTTTTTTCATCAGAACCCTATTCTCTAATATTTTCACCTTTAACATAATGAAATGGGAGACTCCTATCTCACGACACAAGTCTCCCTGAGACTTATATAATAATACACGTATCGCACCTTGCGGTCTAACCCCAGAGACCAACAATGGTGCATTTTTGATATGAAAAGGCAGGTATTCTGACTTGCAATCTAGTAGCGAACGTCTTCCCAACAATATCAGTGACATCGTGTTCGCACCATGTGTTTGTTGCTTACAGCTGCGGGACAGTTGAGGACTCTCACCTCATTCCCTAACCAATTCGAGTGCAAAGGTAATGCAAACTGAGCGAATAACCAAAGAAAATGTCGAATAATTTTGATTTCAAGCGTAGTCCCAGTAATTTACATGCTGCACCTTTGGGTACAGCGTTAGATAGAAAAAATACGCAGAACAGCAGAAACAACCAAATAAATTTGTGTTTTCGCCCACTTATTTGTAATTTTGCAGGCAGCATGAAACAAGTACGCCCAAAGAAAAACCTGGGTCAGCATTTCTTGACTGACCTCTCGATAGCTAAGCGGTTCGCTGTCACTGCCTTTCGAGACGGTGCTTGAAAGAGGAGGGGAGTCGGATTTTATGGCTGTCCTTGCTGCCGCCTTTGTCGGTGCTATGGCTGTGATGGGACTGATCTTCCTGTTTAGCACCATGGTACACAATAATGTCATGCTGCTCATTGTGGGCATCATGATTGGCTATATCGCCAATAGTGTGGTGGCATTGCTCAACTTCTTTGCCACCGATGAAGGCGTCAAGTCGTATATGGTATGGGGTATGGGCTCCTTCGGCGGTGTGCCCATGAGCCAGATACCACTGTTCGCCTCTTTGTGCGTATTAGGACTTGTGGGTGCTCTGCTGTTAGTAAAGCCCCTCAACGCCCTGCTCCTGGGCGAACGCTATGCCGAGAATCTGGGTGTGAATACCCACAGGGTGCGCAACTGGCTAATCATCGTTACGGGTCTGTTGACCGCTATTACCACTGCCTATTGTGGTCCTATCATGTTCATAGGCTTGGCAGTGCCCCATATTGCTCACCTCTTATTCCGTCAGGCTGACCATCGCATTCTGATGCCAGGCACCATCCTTTGCGGTGCCGTCATCGCCCTTGTCTGCAATGCCATCTGTTTCCTTCCTGGTGAGTCGGGTGTCATTCCTTTGAATGCTGTTACGCCTGTTATGGGCGCACCTGTTATCATTTATATCATTGCACGTCGCAACTAAACAAAATCACACACTCCTATTCAAAAATCTTGAAAGCGTACCCCTCGGCCAAGAGCCACTCAATGGCGGCAGGTAGGGCGATGCGTAACTTTTCGATGCTCTTCAGTGAGTCGTGGAAGGTGATAATACTGCCGTTGCGGGCATAGCGCTTTACGTTGTTCAGCACGTCAGCAGCAGTCATCCATTTGGAGTAGTCGCGCGTCACCAGATCCCACATGACAATCTTGAATTTGCGGCTGAGCCACGCATACTGGTCATGGCGCATCCAGCCATGGGGCGGACGCACCAGATTGGTATGCAGATAGGCGTTGGCCTTCTCTACATTATAGCTGTATTCGTGGACGGTGTGGCGCAAGCCACCCATGTGGTTGTGCGTATGATTACCGATGCGGTGACCCTCGTCGACGACACGCTGGTGCAGTTCAGGGTATTTGCGAGCGTTGTCGCCCACCATAAAGAAGGTGGCCTTGACACCATACTTCGCCAGCGTGTCGAGGATGAAGGGTGTAGCCTCAGGGATGGGCCCGTCGTCGAAGGTCAAATAGACGGCCTTCTCGTTGGGGTCCATACGCCAGAGTGCCTTTGGGTACATCCAGCGCAGCCATTTGGAAGGTTGCTCAATAAACATTAATCTTCGTAAAGTTTGCCACCACGTTGCTCGAAGATGTTGCCAAGGAGGGTGAGTTCCTTCATCTGCTTGTCGTAGGAATCCTTGTCAACAATCTCCGTGAGCGATGCCAGTTGTTCGAGGATGTAGAAGTTGACGAGGCAGTCGTGCTTGGCAGCCTCGAAGCGGGATTGCTCCAGCGAGCAGAACCACTTCATGTACTGCACGGAGTTCTTCCACATCTTGTTGATGATGTTCATTGCTTCCTTCTTGTTACCCAGCGAAGCCCATGTGCGAGCCATGTCGAGTGAGCCGGAGCTATAGTTGTGGGCAACGTTGAACGATGGAATCATCTTCTCCGTATAGCGCAGCACCTCTTCAGCCTTCTTGTCTTGACCTTCGTACATCAGTTCCAGTGCCAGCTTCGACATCGTGCGACGATGGGTGTAGCACATGCGCATGACCGTCTCGTCGAGATAGATGCCAGGCTTGTCGATGCCACCAAACTTGAAGCGGTGCATCACGTTGTCGTAGGTTTTCTCCGTATCGAAGTTCTTAACACCAGGGATGGGTCTCCCCTCGTGAGTCGTCGTGAACGGAGTGATACGGTAGGCCAGACCCTCGGTAATCACGTTGTCACCCAGATTGATGTAGTTGTCGTCGCCCACAGAGACGGCCACATAGATAGGACGCTCCCAGTTGCACTGGGCCAGCATCTCCAGAATCATGAGGTCGCCCTTGTACAGCGCACGCTTGCCTTTCAGTGAGATAACCATCTTGTCGGGAATAGAGTCGGTAGCCATCAGCATACCACTACGGCGTACGGCCTCCTTGTCAATGGTCATATAGAGCGTGTCGGTAGGTATCAGGTGCAGGTCGCTGTTCTTGGAACGCACCCAGTACTTCAAGACGTTCTTCAGTTCGAAGGGCTCGTCGCCAAACTGCTGACGGGCCTCGTCAGGGTGCTGACGGTAGTGGTCGAGCACGACTTCCTTCATCTCCGGTTCAATAGAGACATACTCGTTGGTTCCTGAGCAGTACTCGATGCGCTCCCACGAGATGGGCACGCTGGGCGAGTCGTAGGCCGGACGGCGCATCTGGTCGATGTACCAGTCGGTCTGCAGATAGCTCAGGTTGCAGACGCGAGCGTCGGTGCGTACACCTTCTACATCCTGATTGTACCACAATGGGAAGGTATCGTTGTCACCGTTGGTGAAGATGATGGGGTTATTCTTGTCCTGCAGCGTCATCAGGTAGTTCTGTCCGAAGTCGCGGCAAGTGTAACGGCCAGAGCGGTCGTGGTCGTCCCAGGTCTGTGAAGCCATCTGGATGGGGACAAAGAGACAGGCAATGCTGACAATAGCAGCCATAGCAGTAGCTAACCTTTCGCCTCTCACCTCTAACCACTTACTTCTGATTAGTTCTATGATTCCAGCCACACCGATACCACACCAGATTGCATAGGCATAGAACGAGCCGGCGTAGGCGTAGTCACGCTCACGGGGCTGTGAAGGTGTCTGGTTCAGGTAGATGACGATGGCCAGACCTGTCATGAAGAACAGGAAGAAGACCACCCAGAACTGGCGGATACCCGTTTGGTCCTTGATATTGTTATGGTGTTTGCCCAGTGACTGCCAGAAGAGTCCGATAAGACCCAGGATGAGTGGCAGACAGTAGAAGACGTTATGTCCCTTATTCTCTTTCAGTTCGTCGGGCAGTTTGCTCTGGTCGCCTAAGCGCCAGTTGTCGAACCAATCGAAGCCAGACAGCCAGTTACCGTGCTCCAGCTCGCCGTTACCCTGCAGATCGTTCTGTCGGCCGGCAAAGTTCCACATAAAGTAGCGCCAGTACATCCAGTTGCACTGGTAGCTGATGAAGAAGCGCAGGTTCTCAAACTGTGAGGGCATCTTGACGCTAATCATCTCGCCACAACGGTCGTACATCTCCTCGTGACCGCTGATCTCGCCCATCCAACTCTCGTAGTTGCCACGATGAGCTGAGCTGTACATGCGGGGGAAGAACATGTTCTGTGCATATTGGTACTCGTCCTTGGTGCGTACTACGAAGTACTCATCCTTCTCGTCGGGAGAGGCCTTCTCCTTACGCTGCCAGACGGGATCGCCTTTCTTCATGACAGGCTTGCAGTATTCACCGTCTTTCTCCAAGGCCACCTGTGAGGTGTAGGCAGGACCATAGAACAGTGGGCGCTGACCATATTGCTCACGACCCAGGTATTCGCCCAAGGTGAAGATATCCTCTGGTGAGTTCTGATCCATTGGCGGGTTGGCCGACGAACGAATCACGATGAGTGCGTATGATGAGTAGCCAATCATCAGCATCAGCATGCAGAGCAGCGACGTGTTCTTAATGCGGGCGCTGACAAGAGCTTTGGGCTTCTGACCATTGGCCTTGACCTGATAGCCAAGGATGAACCACATAATGACGAGTACCACGATACCGATGATGGCAGCTGAGTAGCCGTGTCCGTAGAACGGGATACCCAACATGGCGACAGCCAGCAGGAAGGCAGCGTTCTGGCGCTTGGGAGCCTTGTCGTTATAAGTCTCGTAGATAGCCCAAATAATAGCAGCTACAAGCAGGAAGATATAGATAATCTCACCCGTATTGAACGGACAACCCAGCACGTTGACGAAGAACAGTTCAAACCATCCGCCTACCTGTACGATACCTGGTACGACACCATAGAGCACGGCAGCCAGTATGACTACCGAGATGAACAGGGCAATGAGTGAACCCTTCAGGTCGCGCTTGGGGTCGTCGATGGGGAACTTACGATAGTAGTAGACCAGCACAATGGCAGGCAGGCACAGCAGGTTCAGCAGGTGAACACCGATAGAGAGGCCGGTCATATACATGATGAGTACCAACCAACGGTCTGCATGAGGCTGGTCAGCCTGGTCTTCCCATTTCAGAATCAGCCAGAAGACAACAGCAGTGAAAGCCGACGAGTAGGCGTATACCTCACCCTCTACAGCCGAGAACCAGAAGGTGTCGCTGAAGGTGTAGATGAGTGCACCCACCATGGCAGAGGCCTCAATGGCTATCCACTTGTACATGGGGATGTCCTTCAGTGTTACGGCATTGCGGAAGTCCTCCTGCTTGATGAGCAGACGGCGCACCAAGTGACTGATGGTCCAGAAAAGGAACAGGATGGTTGCTGCTGACAACAATGCACTCATCATGTTCACCATGAGCGCTACCTGTGACGGGTCGTTGGCAAACTGAGAGAATAGATTGGCAGTAAGCATGAAGAACGGTGCCCCGGGGGGGTGACCAATTTCCAGTTTATAACCTGTAGAAATGAATTCCGGACAGTCCCAGAATGATGCTGTTGGTTCAACGGTGGAACAGTACACAATGGCGGCAATGGCAAAGGCCAGCCAGCCCATGATGTTGTCCACGATTCTGAATTGTTTCATTTATTTGATGGTCTGTTGATTTTCTATTCCAATCTGCAAAGGTAATATATATAATTGAGAAAGGAGAATTTTAGGAAAGAAATTATGGGAAATTAAGGGAAATTATTAGATGAGGAGCTGTGCACCGTATATCAAGACAACGTAGCGCAGGAATTTGCCCAATGCGATGCTGGTCAGCGAAATGGGAATATTGGCACGCATCAGTCCGAGAACGATGGTGATGGCTGAACCTAACAGGGGCACGAAGGCAAAGAAGCCCATCCATGCTCCGCGACCGCCCATGAAACGGGTGGCTTTGTCAAGGTCCTGCTGTTTGACGTGCAGGTATTTCTCTATCCACTCCAGCTTACCCATGCGTCCCACGAAGTAGTTGAACATACCGCCTGCCACGTTGCCGATGGTGCCATAAATAATAAGTCCCCATGGGTCCAGACCGGCAGCCAGCAGTCCCGTCATCACCGCTTCGCTGGAGAATGGAAAGAAGGAACCGGCAATGAAGGCTGTGATGAGCATGCCCCAATAGCCGTAGCTTATGAGAAGAGAGATGATGAAATCCATATATTATAGACTGTCAGCAGGAATGTGACGGTGGTAAGCACCAGAAAGGCAATGTTGGTAAATTTGGTAGAGGTTAGTGCCACGAAATGGGCTATTAGCGGTGAGGTGTTCAATATCATGATGAGCAGCATGGCATTGAAATGCTGTGGCTGTAGGAACAGAAGCGCCAATGCCGCTAAGTCTATCCAGATAAAGAATCCGTAGAACATGCGGACGCGTATCTTGTCGAGGTAGTTCTTGTGGATGAAGTGGATTCCCCCGATAATAGCTAACAGGATGATCAGTGCCAGTGTCACTTTCTGGTAGCCGGTGATGCCATAGAGGTTGAAGGGTTCCTCAAAGACGCTTAGTGCCGAGAAGTGTTCTATGGCTGGTGTGTAGTCACGCTGGTAGAGCAACCATATGCAGCCAAACCAGTAGGGGGTCAGAAGTCCCAAGAGCGATGCTGTCCATGTGCGCCACGACATCGACATGGTGTTGGTAATCATCATCAGCCAGATAAGGGGCAGGAAGAAGAGTACGTGGACATACGCTATTGATGCCACACCAAAGAAGAGGAAGGCATAGTAGGTGAGTCCTGCCGCCTTCTTGTCCTGATAGGTGTGGAACAACAGTAGAGTAAAGGCCGCCAGACAGGTAATCATGACAGCTTCACGCAAGACAGGGAAAAGGAAGCAGGCGGCACATGACAAGGCTAGAAACGAACTGCTCACCATGCGTGAGAAGATGCGTATCAAGACATTGGTGTTGTTCAGTAGCACCATTAGATAGGTGGTGACGGCAAAGCATCCTATCTGCCACCACCAATGGTTGGTCAGCACGCCACATAATAACCACACCACCAGTGCATAGACAATGGTGGCGGGCATGGTTAACTTGCTTTCCGCAATCCTATTTTGCAGTAGCTTCCTCACTATTCGTTATTCACTATTCGTTAACGAAGCGCCTTCTACAGGTCTGCTCCGATATCACGACGGAAATACTTGTCGGTGAACTGTATCTTCTGAGCCTCGGTGAAAGATTTCTTGAGTGCTTCTTCCTTGTTGGTGCCGTAGGAAGAAACGGCAATGACACGACCACCGTTGGTGACTACCTGTCCATCTTTCAATGCCGTTCCTGCGTGGAAGACGATACTGCCTTCTACATTCTCGATACCTGTAATGGGATACCCTTTCTTATATTCTTGGGGATAACCACCGCTAACCAGCATGACGCAGACGGCTGCACGCTCGTCGAACGTAACGGGTTGTTGGTCGAGGTTACCTGCTGCCACTCCCTCGAAGAGGTCAACGATATCGCTCTTCAAGCGCAGCATGACACTCTCGGTCTCTGGATCACCCATACGACAGTTGTATTCGATGACGTAGGGCTCTGGCTCGCCAGTGGGCGTGTTTGTTCTATTGATAAGACCAAAGAAGATAAATCCTTTATAGTCGATACCATCAGCTTTCAGTCCTTCTACGGTAGGACGGATAATGCGGTCTTCCACCTTCTGCATCCATTCTTTCGTAGCAAAAGGTACGGGACTGACGGAGCCCATACCACCCGTATTCAGACCAGTGTCGTGCTCACCGATACGCTTGTAGTCCTTGGCCTCCGGGAGTATCTGATAGTGGTCACCATCGGTCAGCACAAAGACAGAACACTCGATACCGCTCATGAATTCCTCGATGACCACACGGCTGCTGGCATTGCCGAACATACCGCCCAGCATCTCCTGCAGTTCCTTCTTGGCTTCATCGAGGGTAGGGAGAATGAGAACACCCTTACCGGCACAGAGGCCGTCGGCTTTCAGCACGTAGGGGGCTTGCAGTGTTTCCAGGAAGGCCAAACCTTCCTGCACGTGTTCGCCGTCGAACGTCTCGTAGCGGGCTGTGGGGATATTGTGGCGTACCATGAATGCTTTGGCGAAATCCTTGGAACCTTCGAGCACGGCACCGGCCTTTGATGGCCCAATAACGGGAATGTTCTTCGTGCGCTCGTCGGCTTTCAGATCGTCGTAGATGCCTTTGACCAGTGGGTCTTCTGGACCAACAACCACCATGTCGATGGCTTTGTCGACGCAGAACTGCTTGATGGCTTCGAAGTCGTCAGCCTTCATACTGACATTTTCTCCGCTATCTCCAGTACCACCATTCCCTGGTGCGATATACAGTTTCTCACATTTCTCGCTCTGTGCAATCTTCCATGCCAGGGCGTGCTCACGGCCGCCACTGCCTAAAAGTAGTATCCTCATTGTTTTTTTTATTGTTTTTGTCGTTATTTTGATGTTTCGAGATTTCGATGTTTCGATAATTCGTTATAGCTTGCCTTGCTCGCCAAGGTAGCTGTCTTTAAATCCCAGGAAGTAGAGCACGCCATCCAGTCCGATGGTATTGATGCTCTGTTTGGCATTAGCCACCACACGGGGCTTGGCGTGGAAGGCGATGCCCAGACCGGCCTCGCTGATCATGGGTAGGTCGTTGGCACCATCACCTACGGCGATGGTCTGTGCCAGATTAACCTTCTCAACCTGTGCGATGAGTTTCAGCAACTCTGCCTTGCGGTGTCCGTCGACAATCTCACCGACATAACGGCCAGTCAACTTGCCATCTTCGTCGACCTCTAACTCGTTGGCATAGACATAGTCGATGCCGTAGCGGCGTTGGAGGTATTCGCCAAAATAGGTGAATCCACCACTGAGGATGGCAATCTTGTAGCCGCAGGTTTTGAGGACCGACATCAAACGGTCTACACCCTCAGTCATGGGCAGGTGTTCGGCAATGTCCTGCATGACGCTGACATCCAAGCCTTTCAGTAGGGCCACACGACGCGTGAAGCTCTCCTTGAAGTCTATCTCACCACGCATGGCACTCTCCGTAATGGCACGCACCTCAGCACCCACGCCATTGCGCTCAGCCAGTTCGTCGATACACTCTGTCTGGATAAGCGTAGAGTCCATATCGAAGCAGATGAGACGACGCATACGGCGGAACATGTCATCTCTCTGGAATGAGAAGTCTATCTCCATCTGTTGTGACAACTTCATCAGTTTCGACTGCATCTCCTGACGGTTGATTGGTTCACCACGTAGCGAGAACTGGATGCAGGCACGGGTGTGCTTGTCGAGTTGTTTGATGCTCTTACGTCCTGTCAGGCGCAGGATGGAGTCGATGTTCAGTCCCTGATCGGCCAGGATCTGCGTAGCAGCCTGTATCTGGCGGGCCTCCAACTGTCGGCCCAGCACCATGAGGATATAGCGGTTCTTGCCCTGATGACCCACCCAGTCTTCGTACTCATCATCGCTGATGGGTGCAAAACCGATGTTCACACCCAGTTCGGTGGCCTTGAACAACAGTTCCTTCATGGCCAGTCCTGATTTCATTTCGTCCATGCGAATCAGGATACCGAGTGATAAGGTGCTGTGGATGTCGGCCTGGCCGATGTCAAGCACCTGAGCATCGTACTTCGCCAGAATGCCCATCACTGCGGCGGTCAGTCCCGGACGGTCTTGTCCTGTGATGCGGACTAATATCTGCTCATCTTTCATAACTCTTATCTCTTAATTCTTAACTCTTAACTACTTTAAGTAGTCTTCGAAATATTGTGTGATACGTTCGTGCAGATGGACGCTGGCATGACCTCGCATGTTATGCTCCTCGCCAGGATAGGCGAAGAAGTCAGGCTGGGTGCCAGCCTTGATGCAGGCGTCGAGGAACGACAGACAGTGCTGCGGTACGACGGTGTTGTCGTTATAGCCAGTGATAATCTGGAGTTTTCCCTTCAGGTTGCCAGCCTTGTTGATGAGGCTTGTCTTCTCATAGCCCTCAGGATTTTGCTGCGGGGTGTCCATATAGCGTTCACCATACATCACCTCATACCATTTCCAGTCGATGACGGGACCACCAGCGACGCCAACCTTAAAGACGTCGGGGTAGTTGAGCATCAATGAGATGGTCATAAAACCACCAAACGACCACCCGTGAACGCCGAGTTTGTCAGCATTGACATAGGGCAAGCTCTTCAGGAACTCTACGCCCTTCATCTGGTCTTGCATTTCTATCTGTCCCAACTGGCGGAAAGTGGCCTGTTCGAAGTCGCGACCACGATGTTCGCTGCCGCGATTGTCAAGGATGAAGACAATATAGCCTTTCTGTGCCATGTAGGTCTCCCACGAACGACTGGCCCAGTGCCAACCGGCTTCTACGTTATGGGCGTGAGGACCACCATAGACATAGACCACGGTGGGGTATTTCTTTGCAGGGTCGAAGTTGTAAGGCTTTACCATGCGATAATAAAGGTCGGTCACACCATCTGCTGCCTTGATGCTGCCACTCTCGAAGATGGGCTGCTGGTAGCCCTCCCATGGATCGGAAGCCGTGAATAAGCGGGTGGCTTTGGCGGTTTTTCCGCTAGAGATATCAATCACGTTGATATTACGGGGCAGGGTAGGTGACGAATGACGGTCGATTAGGAAAGCTCCTGATGCAGATAACTCACCATGATGTATGCCGTCTTCGGTCGTCAACTGTATCATCTTGCCATTATTGACATTGACGCTGTATATCTGGCGGTGTAATGGGTGGTATTTGTTACCTTCAATGATGATGCTCTTCTGTTTGGCGTTAAAGCCAAGCATATTTTGAACAACCCATGGACCACTAGTCAGTTGTTTTAATAGTTTCCCCTCCTTATTATATAAATATAGGTGGTTGTATCCGTCGCGCTGACTCTGCATGATGAACTTGTCACTGTCCCAAGGCAGGAACTGGATGGGATGCATGGGCTCTACATACTTGTCGCTGGTCTCGCGATAGAGTTCGGCGATACGCTCGCCAGTCGTGGCATCGTAGCTCACAAGGCGGCAGTCGTTCTGGTCACGGTTGAGTTCAAATATGTAGATGATCTCGCCATCAGGGCTCCAGGCGATGTTGGTGAAGTAGATGGGGGTAGAGGTGGCGACAGAGTCACCACATACGGAACCAACAGGTGTCTTGAGATAGATGGTCTTGGCGGTGTTGATGTCATAGACGCCGACTGTCACCACGTGGGCATTCATGCCCGCCATGGGGTATTTGTCGGGCTCGTAGGTAGCTGCACGTGGGAAGATGTTGACCTGCGGATAGTCGGTCACCATGCTCTGGTCCATGCGGTAGAACGCCAGGCGCTGTCCGTCCGGACTCCAGAAAGTGCCTTTATCGATGCCGAACTCATTGCGGTGTACGGATTGCCCGTACACAATCTCGCGACTACCATCGGTGGTTAACTGGTGTTCCTTACCCTGTGCGTCAACGACATATAACTGATGGTCCTTAGTAATTGTTGTGGCTTTCGCACCATCCTTCCGTTTGTTGTTCTCGTCGTCGGTAAGGGGCCGGATGTCTTTGCCTGTTTTCTTGTCAACGAGGAAACACTGCTCCTTGTCGATACATACCAGTTCATCGCCCCACCAGGCATACCATTTGTTTTCTGGCTGCAGGTTACGGTAGTTGCGGCCACCGAAGTTCAAGTCTTCAAGAGAGAAAAGCTTTTGCATTTTATCAAATAGCATGTCAATGATTTCCTCAGCCTTTTTGTCTTCCTGTTTGTTCTCTTGAGCGTTTGTTGCGAGAGGCAATACGAGAAAGGCTAAGATGAACAGGAACTTAATCTTCGTCATTGTCGAAACGTCGGTTGTTTTTCTTAAATGTCTTTTTGAAGTCGCGGGAGTTCCTAGAGTCTCTAGAATTCCTGAAGTCTTTGGAATTTCTGTTGTCTCTAGAATATCTAGAACCTCGAGTATCTCTAGAACCTCTATCTTCTCTGGGCTCTCTACGCTCCTTGTTCTCTTTACGCTCCAGCGAACGGAACTTAAATGAGCGGATGTCGGCCTCGGCATTTTCTTGCTCCTCATCCAGACGCTTCTTGAACTCACGGTTCTGCTTGAAGCGGCGTTTCTCTGCCATCTGACGCTTCTCTTCGTCTGTCTTGACGACACCACCTTCTTCACGGAAGACACTCATCTTACCATCGAACATCTGGTACTTACGGAACTCACACTCCAAGGAACCATTGAATACGGGAATCTTGATGCTGGGTTTCAGGCCAATCTGGGCAAAGCACTCTTCGCGATAGGAGAGGATCCATGCCTCATTGCCTGTGAACTGATGCTTCAGGCGCTCACCAATCATCTTGTAGGTACCGAGTAGGTCAGGCGTTGAGATACGCTCGCCATAGGGCGGGTTTGTTACCATGATGCTCTTGTCCTTGGGCTGGGTGAAGTCCTTGAAGTCACGCTCCTCAACGGTGATGTCACTGGTCAATCCTGCTGCCTTGGCATTCAGACGCGCTGTATTGACAGCCTTGATGTCAACATCGTAACCATAGATATGGTGATTGAACTCACGCTCTTGAGAGTCGTCATTGTAAATCTTGTCGAAGAGGTCGGCATCGAAGTCGGGCCATTTCTCAAAGGCAAACTCCTTGCGGAAGAGGCCGGGGGCCATGTTGTGGGCAATGAGTGCAGCTTCTATGAGCAATGTGCCAGAGCCACACATGGGGTCGATGAAGTCGCACTCACCATGCCAGCCCGTCATCAGAATCATACCTGCGGCCAATACCTCGTTGAGGGGTGCCTCAACAGACTCCTGACGATAGCCTCGACGGTGCAGCGACTCACCGCTGGAGTCAAGACACAGTGTACACTGGTCTTCTGCAATATGGATGTGCAGGCGGATGTCGGGGTTGGAGATGCTGATATTGGGACGTTGGCCCGTGCGCTCGCGGAACTGGTCGACGATGGCATCCTTGACCTTGTATGCTACGAACTTCGAGTGGCGGAACTCTTCTGAGAATACCACGGAGTCGACGGCAAAGGTTTTGTCGAGTGCAATGTATTCGCTCCAGTCGATATCTTTCACGCCTTCATAGACGTCGTCAGCAGAGAGCGCATGGAAGTGCTTGATAGGTTTTAAAATACGTATTGCAGTGTGTAGTTGGAAATTAGCGCGATACAAAAGTTCTTTGTTGCCCTTAAAGGACACCATTCGGCGTCCTGTCTGTATATCGCTTGCGCCCAGTTGCGCTAACTCCTTCGCTAAGACGGGTTCTAAGCCCATAAAGGTCTTGGCGATGATTTCAAATTCTTCTCCCACAGGTTGCACTGTGGTGTTGCTTTCTTGTACCATTATGTAAGTATGTGAAAATATGGTGCAAAGGTACGAATTAGTGAGCAAAAAAACAAATAAACACTTCATTATTTTGGTTTTTCCAAAAAGATTTCGTAACTTTGCGCAATCATAAGTACTTAGCCGGATGAACGCAATAGGAATTCTTCCTTTGATGGCCGTTGCCGACTGGATGCAGTTAGACATTCTGTTTTGGCTGATAGCGCTTCCTTTGGTGGTGCTCTTGCTCGTCGTTCTGATTTGGCAGCAGCGTCAATACAGAACGCTTCAAGCAGATCGGAAAATCTTAGATACTGTTAAGCATCGTACGATAGAATACGATCTGGTGTTGAAGGCCATGAAGTTGGCTGTATGGCATATTGACGTTCAGGAACGTACTATTACCTATGACAGTGACTATCGTGATGCATTAGATAGTCCTACTGTCCCGCCAGGCTCTGATGTGGAACTCTTTTGTAATAACCTGTTGCCAGAGGATAAGAAGCGTATAGCGTCACGCATGGTGGATCTGGTGGAAGGTCGTACGGATCATGTTCATGAACAGTATCAGGCCTATTCGCCTTCGGATGGTACTACTAAATGGGGTGAGACCTACGCTGTCGTTGATAAACGTGATGCCAACGGTCGTCCGTTGACGGTTGTCGGTACGTCTATGCGTATTGATAAACAGAAGGAAATAGAGATGGCGCTCATCAAGGCTCGTAATCAGGCAGAGGAGAGTGACCGTCTGAAGACGGCTTTCCTGGCGAATATCAGTCATGAGGTGCGTACGCCGCTGAATGCTATTGTTGGTTTCAGTGAGGTCTTGGCCGGTGATCCGTCTGATGGTGAACGTGAACAGCTGTTCGCACTGATACGCCAGAATAATGATCGGCTGCTGCGTCTCTTTGATGACATGGTCAAGATGTCTAGGTTGGAGGCTGGTGGTGAATCTGTTCAGAAGACGACCTTCCTCATTGAAGACTTGTTGCAGGAGTTGGTGGAAAAGTATGCTCCACAGGCTGCTGAGAAGCATTTGACACTGACTATCGATAGCCGTTCAGAAGCTCTGCAGCCCTTTACTGATCGCGACCGTTTGATGCAGATACTCAGTCATTATGTGGATAATGCATTGAAATTCACCACACAAGGCGGGGTTATGATAGGCTGTAATCTAGAGGTGGGCAATATGCGGGTATGGGTGCGTGACACCGGTAAGGGCATTGAGCCGCAGTTCTGTGGCGATAAGCTCTTTGAGCGTTTTGTAAAAATTGATGAGTTTGAACAAGGTACCGGTCTTGGACTGAGTATCTGCCGTAGTCTGGCTCTCACGTTGGGCGGAAAGGTCGGTATGGAGTCGGCAGTTGGCCAAGGTTCACTGTTTTGGGTTGATGTACCCTATAAATGAAAATGATAAGAACGATAGGATTATTGTTGTTGCTGATGTTCCTGCAGCCTTTGCATGCTCAGGATATTATCAAAGGACATGTTGTCGATGAGGCAACGGGTGAAGGTATTGGTTTTGCGAGTGTGCAGTATAAGGGACTTAACTTAGTAGCCATCACAGACCCGCAAGGTTACTTCACTATCCGTTTGTTGAAAGGCAAGCGGTTGACCATCAGTGTATTGGGCTATAAGACTCGTATCATTGATGTATCAGGTGATAGTGAAAAACTGTTTGTATCTTTGCGACAGGATGCCAAAGCACTGAATGAGGTGACTGTCAAGAAAAAGCGTACGCGCTACAGCAGAAAGAATAATCCTGCCGTAGAGCTGATGAAGCGTGTCATTGCGAATAAGAAACGTACTAACTTGGATTTACGTGATTACTATCAGTATAATAAGTACCAGAAGCTTACACTGGCATTCAACGATGTCAATCCGGAGATGCTTACTGATCCTAAGTACAAGAAGTTTCCGTGGCTTATTGATCAGGTGGAGGTCAACAAGCTGACCAATAAACTGATATTGCCAGTCAGCGTCGATGAGACGGTCATACAAAAGGTGTACCGGCGTAGTCCTCATGATGAGAAGAATATTGTCAAAGGCCAGCGTTCGGCGGGTATCAACGACTTTTTCCAGACCGGCGAGATCTTGAATACCGTTACCAAGGACATCTTCACTGACATCAATATCTATGATGACCAGGTACGTATCCTTCAGCATCCTTTTATGTCACCTATCAGTGATGGAGCCATCTCGTTCTATCGTTTTTATATTGAGGATACGCTCACTGTTGATCGTGACAGCTGTATTCACCTACATTTTCTCCCCAACAACCAGCAGGACTTCGGATTCCGTGGTGACCTGTATGTGCTGAAAGACTCGTCATGTCAAGTAAAGCGCTGTGAACTCATTCTTCCCAACCAGACTGATGTGAACTTTGTGGAGAACATGAAACTGGTGCAGGAATTTACTCAACTGCCTACTGGCGAATGGGTGCTGACTGTGGACGACATGATTGTGGAGATGGTGCTCTTTGACTTCTTACAGAAAGGTGTGGCTATCAAGACCACCCGACTATCTGACTATGCATTTGATGAGATTCCCAAGCAGTTGTTCCGAGGCAAGGCTAAGACGATGATTGATCCCGATGCCGAGATGCAGGATGACACCTTCTGGCAGCAACATAGGAAGGTGGATTTGACGGAGAGCGAGGAGTCGATGAGCTCTTTCCTCGATGGCATGCAAACCGTGGGAGGTTTCAAATATATCCTGGCGGGCTTGAAGATTCTTATGGAGAACTACATAGAAACGGGCAAGAATAGTAAGGTGGATATCGGTCCGATACTCTCTATGGTGAGCAACAACTTCATTGATGGCCTGCGTACCCGTATTGGTGCTCAGACCACCGCTAACCTTAATCCTCACCTCTTCTGGAAAGGCTTTATAGCACGTGGCTGGAAGAGCAAGAATACCTATTATAACGGGGAGATGACGTGGTCGCTCAACAAGAAGAAATACACTCCTGAAGAATTCCCGAAACGGAATATCTCGTTCCAAAGCACCTATGATGTCATGTCGCCTTCCGATAAGTTCCTCAGTACGGACAAGGATAACTTCTTTAGTGGCTTTCGATGGACTAAGGTGGACAAGATGATGTTCTATAATCGACAGAAGCTGACTCTCGAGCGTGAGGAACAGTGGGGCCTGCGCACTCTGTTCAGTGCCAAGACGGAGGAAAACGAGGCTGCTGGCAATATGCCCTATTTCAAGTTCCGTACCACTGAACTGCGTGGCGAGATAGAGTATAGTCCTGGTGCTTTGTATGTCAACTCTAAGATGAAACGCCATAAGGTGAACCGCGAAGCCCCCATCTTTACGGTCAGTCATAGTGTTGGTGTCAAGGGTTTGTTGGGTGGCGACTACACCTACAACTATTCGGAGGCAAGCATCTTTAAGCGTTTCTGGTTTGGTTCGTGGGGACGCATTGACCTCTTTACCCGTGCTGGTGTCCAGTGGAATCAAGTACCTTTCCCGCTATTATGCATGCCAGCGGCAAACCTGTCGTATCTCAGTCATAAGCACATGTTCAACCTGATTAACAACATGGAGTTTTTGAACGACCGCTTTGTCAGTGTCGACTTCAACTGGGACATGCAAGGAAAGATCTTTAACCGCATTCCATTGATTCGTCGTCTTCACTGGCGTGAGTATGTGGGGGCTAAGATGTTATGGGGCGCATTGTCAAACAAGAATAATCCCTATCTGGAGGAAAATACCGGCAGTAAAATACTGATACCATTCCCGGACCAGACACATATTATGGATCCCGACATTCCCTATTGGGAAATCTCGCTAGGTATTCGCAGTATCTTCCGTTTCTTCCAGGTGGAATATGTGCGTCGAATGAACTATAACGATAGCCGTTTCGGTCCTAAGAACAGTGTACGTCTGGGCTTCACGCTGATGTTCTGAGAATGTAGTTGCTGAGGGGTGGAAATGAAAAAAGGCTAAAAATATCTCACGACATCCTTAGCCTTAGCTTCTAACTAACTTATTATCAACTATTCATTACTCATTCTGTTTTCTGGTGCAAAGTTACGAAGAATATATATACAATGTAGCAGAAAAACAGAAAAAATACACGTAAACGTTTGCGATTTTGCATATTTTTTGCTACCTTTGCAGAGGCTAACTATTTCGACTAACCATGGATGTAAAAAAACAGCATCGCATATCGCTCAAAGATCTGGCTAAGGAACTGGGTGTCAGTATCGCAACCGTCAGTCGTGCCCTGCGTAACTCTCCGGAGATTGGCGCAGAGATGCAGCAGCGTGTCAAAGACCTTGCCAAGAAATTAAACTACAGGCCGAACCCCTTCGCACAGAGCCTTCGTAAGGAGGCTCCCAAAGTGATTGGCGTGGTAGTACCCAATCTGGTGACTCACTACTATGCCGCCGTACTTGATGGCATTGAGGATGAAGCGCGCCGTGCCGGGTACAGCGTCATCAGTGCCAATAGTCATGAGAGCTATGAGGATGAGGCCCATGCTATAGACAACTTTATCGGCTTGCACGTAGAAGGCATCATTGCCTGTCTGGCACAGAGTACTACCGACTATCACCATTTTGAGGAGATTGCTGATATGGGAATTCCTTTGGTGTTCTTCGGACGTACCTGTCTGACCGATAAGTTTTCCTCGGTATGTGCAAATGGTGATGAGGCTGCCCAGATGGCTACCCAGCACTTGATAGATACCGGTAGCCGGCGTATTGCCTTCCTGGGTGGTCCTAATCATCTGGATATGGTTCGCCGTCGTAAGCACGGTTACCTAGAGGCTTTGCGTGAGAATCATCTGCCGATTGATCGTGAGATGGTGGTATGCGACAAGATTGACTATGAAGTGGCGCTGAACAATGCCGGGAGCCTTTTGCGCCGTAGTGACCGCCCAGACGCTATTATCGCCTTCAACGACATCATCACTTTTGCTGCTTTCACAGCTATCAAGAACTGTGGTCTGCGTATCCCTGACGATGTGGCGCTGATAGGCTTTACAGACGATGTCCATGCTGCTTATGTCACCCCGCAAATGTCTGCTATTGTTGACCAGTCGCATCAGATGGGTGTTACTGCTTGCCAGTTGCTGCTGAAGAATATCCAGGGTGATTCGAAAGTGTATAAGAAGATAGTCCCGCAGCAGTTGGTTATCCGTGATACTTCTGCCAAAGTACAAAAATAATATCTGTGCTGTCATGAGGAAAGCACTCCATCTTTTGTTGTTGTTAGTTTTGCTGCCTATGGGCGTGCAAGCAGCTATCCCTGACATGAAGTTTCGCAGGTTAGATACACGTAACGGACTATCAAACTCGCAGGTGAACTGTGTGTTCCGTGATTCTAAGGGTTTCGTCTGGATAGGAACGATGTACGGACTGAATCGCTATGATGGTTATCGGTTCAAGACGTTCTATGCCAATGCGCGCGATACCACGACGATGCGTGACAACAATACGTCGGAAATTATGGAGAGCTATGATGGTAAGCTTTGGCTTCATCAGGGTATGAACTATTGCTTGTATGATCCTGTGACGGAGACCTTCGAGCGTAACATCTCCAATGAACTGGAAAAATATTTCGGTTTCAACAAAGGCGTTGAGCAGATGTACATTGACGCGAAGAAGAATTTCTGGGTGAAGTACTACGACGAGGGACTTTACTACCACAACCCCAATACCAAGAAGACTACCCATTTTAAGCTTGGGTATGGCGATAACGAACTGGATCCCACTTATAACTTTATGGCTTATGCAGACTGTGACGATGGTGTAATGATGGTCACGTCGAATGGTGAACTGGTTTGCTTTGACGGCGAGAAAGGTAGAAAGGTGTATGACGACAAGTGGATGCGTGAGCATGGCTCGCCGGAAAACAAGGAATATCACCTTTGTGTGGACAACGATCGTAACATTTGGGTGTCGGCAGAAAACTACAGCTACGTGCGAATAGACAAGGACAGCAAGTGGCGTATCGGTTATGCCAACCTGTTCCGCGAATACCAAATAGAGAATGTTCCTGAGGACTTGCAGGTATGGGACCTGAAGGTGGACGGCAAGGGACGTATCTGGTTGGCCACTGACCATGAGGGACTTTTGGTGGTTGACCTGAAAAATCATGAGATGCGACAGTTCCTGAACAATAAGTTCGACGAATCGTCCATCAGCGAGAATACCCTCCGTAACATTTATATGGACAGTCACGGACTGGCATGGATAGGTTCCTTCAAGAACGGCGTGAACATGTATAGGGAGGCTTCGGCCAGCATGATAAATCTAGAGTTAGGAGATATTAATGCCGTCAGTGAGGATCGTTTTGGCAACTACTGGTTGGGTACGAACGATCGTGGCATCCTTGTCTATAATCCCAAGCGCCAAGAGATCGTTGCACACTATACAAAGGAGAACAGCCCCATGTGGGGCAATATCATGGTGGGAACCTGTAGAGCCAGTGATGGCAGCATCTGGTTTGGCGGCTATAACAGTGGCTTAACGCGTTGTATTCCCAAGAATGACAATGGTGAGGCGACTATCATCAACTATCACTATACTGGCGAATCTGGCGGTATTGCCACAGATAATGTGTGGAGCGTCACTGAAGACAAGTGGCACCGCATCTGGCTAGGTACGTTGGGCTCTGGTATTCAGATGCTTGACCTGAAGACGGGTAAGTTCCGTACGTGGGATACTAGTAACACTAAGATTAATGCCAACTACGTTACTTCTGCTTCGTGGATTAAGAAGGGTTGGTTGATGATGGGTACCAGCTGGTACTGGTGTTTTGTGAATCCCGTAACGGGTAAGTTGTGTCCTCGCGAATTGCCTGGCTATGAGCTTTTTCCTGTGCAGTCGGGTAATACTGTCTCAGTGATGGAAGACTCGCGTGGCATTATCTGGCAGGGGTCGTTCTGTGGTGTCATTGCTTTTGACCAACAACGAAAGACTACTCGTCTGCTCGACATGCAGGATGGATTGTTAGGTTCCAGCGTCTGTTCGATTATAGAGGACCAGCAGCACCATATCTGGATTGTCACCGATCACGGCGTGTCGAAGGTCGTACCCCACCAGCAAGAGGATGGCTCGTGGCAGTTTAACATCAGCAGCTATAACGACCGCGATGGACTGCAGAAGGCAGTCTATAACCAGCGATCGACCTGTCTGACGCACGATGGTAAGATACTGATTGGTGGTCAGGGTGGGTTGGACATCATTAATACCAAGTTGATGACCGATGTGAAGAGCAAAGAGCGTCCTATCTTCAGTGGACTGCAACTGTTTGATGCCGACGTACCTGTGGGTCGTGAGATTGACGGACGTATTATTCTAGATGAGGCGCTGGAGAAGTGTCGCGAGATAACCCTGAACTTCAATGACCAGTTTACCATCCTATTGGCGAGCGATGCCGGTATTGTCAATAATGGTAAGCGCTTTGTCTATAAACTTGAAGGTTTCAACGATAATTGGGTGAAAACCTCTGAGAATAATCCCACTATCACGTATAACTCACTGCGTGATGGTGACTATACGCTGTGTGTACGTATGCTCAACGACGATGGTTCTATAGGAGAAGAAGAGGCACAGTTGGAAATCACTATCTTGCCTGCTTTCTGGCGTAGACGCTGGGCATTTCTGCTCTACGTGATTGCTGTTGCTGGTATTGCACTCCTTTGGCGTCGCTGGTATATGAAGCGTCAGGATCGTCGTATGGAGACAGAGACCATTCGTCGTGAACTGGAAAAGAAGCAGTGGATAAACGAACAACGTCTGCAATTGAAGAAGGAATTTGCTGAGAAGAGCAGCGCTGCCAGCCATTCCGATGAGGTGTCTGCTGACAATAGCGTAGTTGCTCGCCGTCACTTAGGCGATATCGTCAGTTTTCTGCGACAGTTCTGTGAGGACTATGTGCCACAGGATAAGAGCAAGCGAGTCAAGGTTAATTTCTTCTCTCCCATGCCGGAGTTGGAGACAGAGTATGACGCCAATCTCTTGGCAGAGGCTTTACAGATTCTCTTCAATAACTCCGTGCTTTTTGCCCATGACGACTGTATTATCAGTGTTGGTGTGACGTGCCAGCAGGATGGTCAAGTCCAGATGCAGGTGGCCGATAATGGTATTGGTATCAAGGACGAATACAAGGCGCATGCTTTCGACTCCATGACCAACGATGAAGGTATCGGACTGGACCGTGTCAAGGCTGTCATTGACGCCCATGAAGGTACTATCCGTATCCAGGATAATCCTGGTGGCGGTACCATCTTTGTTATCACGCTGCCAAAGGCGGAGGAGATAGAAGAGGCTGTCGTGTTAGATGATTAACAATTAACAAACGATACTTAAAAACGAATGAAACTTTTGAGAACAATAGCTGTCGGTATGCTGTCGATAGTGGCAACAACTGTGCTAATTGCTGCCGACTACACAGTCGCAGGACAGTTTATCACAATCCCAGTACAACAACCACAGAGCGATGGTGCTAAGATAGTTCGTCTGCAAGTTGTTACAGACAATATTATCCGTGTGCAGGCTACGTCAGAGAGCCAGTTGCCTGAGAAGCAGAGTCTGATTATCGTCAAACAGACTGCTAAGCCCAAGTTCGAAGTCACTGACGGTCAACTGGTACGTGTCAAGGCTGCCAATATCGAGGCTCGTGTCGACAAGCAGACTGGACAGGTGTTGTTCTACGATGCTGCGGGTAAGTTGATTATCCGTGAGGCAGAGAAGGGCAAGACCTTCAAGCCCTTCCGTGTGCCTGATCGTGAGATAGGTGTTGACGTTGCAAAGGTTCCTGAGGAACAGCGCAACGGACTGTCGTGGCATCTCTTGTTCGATGGTAATCCTGGCAATCTCTATGGTTTGGGCCAGCACCAGTCGGAGGAGTTGAACATGTATGGCAAGAACGAAGACCTCTTCCAGTATAATACGAAGGTCAGCGTACCGTTCGTCATGTCTAGCAATAACTACGGTGTGCTGTGGGATGCTTATTCCTATGGACGCTTTGGCAATCCTGACGACTATAGCCAACTGAACCGCATCTTTAAGCTGTATGATAAGAAAGGTGTAGAAGGTCACCTGACGGGTACCTATACCGATGCGAATGGCAAGACGCAGGTGCGCCAGGAGGATTCACTCTATTATGAGTTCGATACCCCAGAGAAATCAGAGTTGGCACAGCAGACGGAGCCTGGCGGCATTAAAAACCTTCCTAAGGGCTTCAACCTCAATGGGGCAACTGTGGTCTATGAGGGCTTCATTGAACCTTCCACTACCTCTGCCTTTAACTTCATCCTCTACTATGCCGGATATATTAAGGTATATATCGGTGGCGAAGAGGTGGTGCCCGAGCGCTGGCGTACGGCATGGAACCCCAACACCTATAAGTTTCAGAAGCAGCTGATGAAGGGTCGTCGCTACCAGTTGCGTGTGGAGTGGAAGCCTGACGGAGGCGTCAGCTACTGTGGCTTGCGTGCCTCTGCTCAAACCCGTACCCAGAAACGTCTGAGCATCTGGACGGAAATGGCAAAAGATATGGACTACTACTTCATTGCTGGTCAGAATGCTGACGAGATCATTGCCGGCTATCGTACATTGACAGGCAAGGCTCCCGTCTATCCTAAGTGGGTGCTGGGCTTCTGGCAGAGCCGTGAGCGCTACAAGACCTCCGATGAAATTGTCGGCACACTCAGTGAGTTCCGCAAGCGCCAGATTCCTATTGACAACATCGTGCAGGACTGGAACTACTGGGTAGAGGATCAGTGGGGCTCGCACCAGTTTGAAGCGTCGCGCTTCCCCAATCCACAGGCTATGCTCGACAGCGTGCACCAGATGGGAGGCCGCTTTATGATTTCTGTCTGGCCCAAGTTCTATTGCAATACCGACAACTACAAGGAACTCGACAAGAACGGCTGGATGTACTACCAGGCTGTCAAGGACGATATCCACGACTGGGTGGGTCCAGGCTATGTGGGTTCGTTCTACGATGCCTATAGTGCTGGTGCTCGCAAGATGTTCTGGCGCCAGATGGACGACAACCTTTATACCGGCCTAAGCAAGAAGTATTCTCTCACCTCTCACCACTCACCTCTCACCTCTATGATCGATGCGTGGTGGATGGATGCCTCAGAACCTAACGTCCGAGACTGTACGCCGATGTGGTACCGCAAAGCACTCTGTGGTCCGACAGCATTAGGAACATCTACGGAATATTTCAACGCCTATAGCATCGTGAATGCTGATGCTATCTACAACGGACAGCGTTCCGTCAATCCCAACCAGCGCGTCTTCCTGTTGACACGTAGCGGTTTTGCTGGCGAGCAGCGTTATAGCACAGCCACATGGAGTGGTGACATCGGTACTCGCTGGGAGGATATGCGCGCTCAGATGACGGCAGGTCTCAACTACTCCATGTCTGGACTGCCCTTCTGGGGCATGGACCAAGGTGGCTTCTGCGTAGAGAACCGTTATGTGCAGGCCCAGCAGTTGTACGACCGTGCCAAGGTAGAGAGCGAAGACCTCAAGGAGTGGCGTGAGTTGCAGGCTCGCTGGAGCCAGTTCGGCACCTTCATCCCCTTGTTCCGTGTTCATGGTCAGTGGCCGTTGCGTGAAATCTGGAACATTGCCCCTGACGACCATCCCGCCTATAAGTCGTTTGTCTACTACGACAAGTTGCGCTATCGCCTCATGCCTTATCTCTATTCGATGGCTGGCTGGGTACATATTAAGGACTATACCATGATGCGTGGCTTGGTGATGGACTTCAATGGTGACAGTGAGATATATGACATTAAGGACCAGTGGATGTTTGGTCCTGCCCTGATGGCTTGTCCTGTTGGCTACTATAAGGCTCGCAACCGCTCTGTCTACTTCCCCAAGCAGGCTGGCTGGTATGACCTGTACACGGGTGAACACATCGCTGGTGGTCAGCGACTCGTCGTTGACGCTCCCTACGAGCGTATCCCTGTCTATGTCCGCGAGGGTAGCATCATTCCTTATGGCCCTGAGATGCAGTATAGCGACGAGCGTCCTGCCGACAACATCACGCTGTATGTCTATGCTGGTAGTAATGGTGAGTTCCAACTCTATGAGGACGAGGGTACCAACTACAACTACGAGAAGGGTAGGTGCTCCACGATTGATATCACCTATGATGATGCCGCCAAGACGCTGACCTTTGGCAAACGTAACGGTGACTTCAAGGGCATGCTCAAGGAGCGCCGCTTCCGCATCGTCTATGTGACAGCCGACCAGCCCCGCGCCCTCGACTTCGAACCCCAGAACGTTCCTGTCGTCAACTACAAGGGCAATCAGCTGGTGGTTAATCTATAGTTTTTGACTACCCCCCAACTGAATAACAAGGCGCAGAGTGATGAGGGACTGTAATATATAATAATAAAGGTAAAGACCGAAAAGAGATTCGGGAGGCCGATGCTGGTGATTCAGCGTCGGCCTCCCGAAGTTTATTCAGGCGCAGAGTTGATTACCTGTTCAGATAATCCATCAGCTGTTGTGGCGTTCCGTCGAACTTTGTGAGTGTCAGCATCTCATTGTCAATATTCACACTGATGGTATTGTCATTAATGGAGATGATAGTAGCGGTATGACCGTCTTCGCTCACAACCCTGTTTCCACTGATGGTGTATTTCCTGGTGACATGGTATGCCGGGTTGAGCAAATACTTTCCCGAACTCTTCCATAGCTCATATATTGTGACGGTAGATTCTGTGAATGCAAATACCCAGTCGTCTTCCAACGTGTACCAAGTACCAATCAGTTCGGACTTAGAGAGCGTGGCCTCGTCATCGTCAGACGAGCAACCCATGAAGAGCAATGGCATAGCCATCAAGAAAAGAAACAGATACTTTTTCATGTTGCACTTGAATTTCGAATCATAATAAACCCGAACGCAAAAATACACAAAAAATTTCAAATTCCAAGCGGAAAACTGCCGAAATCAAATAAAAATGATGCGGCTTCGGTTCTTTTTTTGCTCCCATTGCAATTTTTGGGGTAGAATGTGTGGGGAATAAAAGAAAATGTTTATCTTTGCAGTTGATAATATAAACAAACAAGAAATCTATGGGGCAACTCGCATTCCTGAAGCTATTCATTCTCGTGGCCATCTCGCTCGACAGGAACGATAACCGGCGGCACGTCCACGTGTTCTACAAGGGCAAGCGCCACCAGCACTCCGTGGCCAAGATTTGGATAGAGAAGAACGGTGAGCCGTGCGTGGAGATTGCTGAGTCAGAACTGTCGGCCAAGGACAACGAGATGCTTGTAGCCGCCATCAACCGTCACTGGGAGGCTATCAACGAGCAGATTACCCGCACGTTCAACGGCGAGAAGACCATTTCCCTCAACATCGAGAAATAAATCATAGGAGGACAAAGATATGTGTAAAATGAAAGACGTAACAGTAGGTATCAAGGACCTGAACTTCACCGCCCACCGCGGCAAGATGTTGGTCCGCCTGACCGATGGCCGTGAGGTGCTCATACCCGTATCCTTCTTCCCCGACATCCAGCACATGCCGGTCAAGGAACGCGAGAAGTGGATGGTGCTTGACGACCAGTATTTCACCTTCGAGAACATGACGCGAGTATATTCCGTGCTCGACCTCATGAGGGTGGCATAACGACTGAATAATAAAGGTACAGACGGAAAAGAAATTCGGGAGGCCGATGCTGGCGATTCAGCGGCGGCCTTCCGAAGTATTTCATTACGATAATTGATTATCTGTTCACGACTTTAATGTCCGTTTTACTCGAGTGCAGAATTATAATTCCTTTTGGTAATGTCGACAAATCAATGAACGCAGTGCCGTTCGCATTGGCAGTGCATTCTTTTATCAGCCGTCCGTCCTGCGTATAAGCCGAAACCTTGCTGCCTACCGTCAGGCCGCTAAAGACCACGTAACCATTCTCAAATTTCGCGTTTCCGTTCTTAATGACTTTACCTATGCCAGTTGATTCCTCCTCAAAAGTGTAGTTCTTTACGTCGGCAATGTTCATTGCGAACTTCTTG
>Ga0247609_10001183_pt1 | contig 32182 bp, 26 predicted proteins | sample 172DNAGHGlowgp2_FD_193487 | JGI IMG/M metagenome (GOLD analysis project Ga0247609, IMG submission 193487) | Sheep rumen microbial communities from Palmerston North, Manawatu-Wanganui, New Zealand - 1728 DNA GHGlow gp2 | ecosystem: Host-associated > Mammals > Digestive system > Stomach > Rumen ... | reverse complement strand
CGGGGCGGAACACGGCGGGTACGGGATAGGGGTCCGTGCCGATGACTTGTGTCCAGCGTATCTGGGACTGGTCGCTGTTGAGTTGATAGCAGACCTTGCCGCTTGCCACGTCGTCGGGCGTCACTAAGGTTGTGCCTTTGTTCGGTACGCCCCAGTCGTCGGTCACATAGTTGTTGGCGACGGCGCTTTGAGGGTGGTTGTGGTAGTTGTCGGCATTGTAGGTGTCGAGGTCCACGATGGCGAGGTTGGCGTCGTTACGCACGAGGCCGGCGCTCTTGCCGTCGGACCAGTCGAAGTCGCACCCGTCGTTGATGGCGAGGCAATTGGCGAAGTGGGTTCGCTGTGCGTCGGACCACGCAGCCACTCCGCCGAACTTGTGGGAGCCGGGTGCGCTGATATCGACTTTTGCGATGCAATTCTCGGTAACGCTGTGCATGTTGCACTGGCCGATGAGACCTGCTGCGCTGGCATCGTTCAAGGCTTGGGAGCACGTGATGCTGATGTCGGCCCAGCAGTCGCGAATGATGCCGCCGCTGTAGTTGGTGATACCGGCAGCGTGTTGCCTTGCGGTGGTGATGCTGCCCTCTACTTTCAGCCTCTTGATGATGGCGAATCGGCCGATGGAGCGGAACAGTGCCGGACCTTGATTGTCTTTCGTGCCGTCCGCCCAGTTGAAGGTAACGGTATGGCCTGCGCCGTCGAAGACACCGCCGTATTCACCATTGTAAATCTTGTAGGTGTCGATGTCGGTGCCGAGGTCAATGTCAGCCGTCAGGATGCCATTGATGCTCTTCTGCCCACCATTCACGAGTGCAGCGAACTCTGCATAGTCCTCAGCCGAACCAATCTGGTAGAAGCCGTTCTCTTCGGACAGCGCCCACGCAGTTGTGCTGACAACGCCGAGCAGCATTGCCATACACATCTTCAGTAGTTTGTTTCTCATAAATGTTGATTAGGTTAATAATATGGTTATTAGTTTTTCTTCGTTTTGCGTGCTTTATGGACATTTTGCGTAGCAAAGTTAGCAGATTTTGGTATTGACACAAAGTTTTTTTCCCCGTTTTTTCCAACGGAAATCGCATTTTGCAAAATCGTACAAAAAGAAGAAAAATATGTTATAAAATGATGCAAATCCAGAGAAAAGAAAAGCGGCGTTTTTCATCCTCGCACGGGGGGACGAAAAACGCCGCGTGCGGCGATGGCAATTTCCGCGTGCGGCGATGGCAATCCCCGCGTGCGGCGTTTGAATTTCCGCACACGGCGTTTTTCAATATGCTATGGCAGGAATGTCGAAATGTCCCGCCCAAAGCGGGCTAGCTCGCGTACGAGCGAACTGCTCAGGCTGGCGAACTCTGGCGATGCCGGCAAAAGGATGGTTTCGATGCCTGTGAGACGACGGTTCATGTCGGCCATTTGGAGCTCGTACTCAAAGTCCTTCGTCGTGCGGACACCCCTGATGATGGCAGTGATGCCCTGCTCTTTGGCAAAATCCACGGTCAGGCCCGTGTAGCTCTCCACCCTGACGCGCGGCTCGTCCTCGTAAAGCTTCCTAATAGATGCAATGCGCTCCTCGACCGGCTTCCAACCGCTTTTCTGCTCGTTATAGCCGATGGCGACAACCACCTCGTCGAACAGCGTCAACGCTCTCCGGACGATGTCATCGTGCCCGAGGGTAAAGGGATCGAACGAACCGGGAAAGAGAACTTTCATGCCTCAACCTCCTCTTCCTCTGCCAGGTCTTCCTCGATGACAAGGTTGTCGATGATGAAGTTCTGGCGCTCCATTGTGTTGTCGCCCATATAGAAGTTCAGAAGTTCAGCCACCTGGTCGGACTTGTGAAGCGTCACTTGGTCGAGGCGCATGTCGGGCCCGATGAAGTTGCGGAACTCCTCAGGGCTGATTTCGCCCAAGCCTTTGAAGCGCGTGATTTCCGGCTCCGGACCGAGGTCGTCGATAGCTTGCAGACGCTCGTCGTCGCTATAGCAGTACTGCGTCACGAAGTCCTTCGAGAGGCTGAGGTGTCGCGGACGTTTGCCGTCGCTGTATTCGGCACCCTCCTCGGCGTTCTCGCGGGCAGCAAGTTCCTTTTCGATGGCGTTGACTTTGGCTTTCCCAATCTTCGTCTTCCTACCGCGAACTCGGAAGAGCGGCGTTTGGAGGATGAAAACGTGGCCTTTCTTAATGAGCTCCGGGAAGAACTTGAGGAAGAAGGTCAGCATGAGCAGACGGATGTGCATGCCGTCGTCGTCGGCATCCGTCGCCACGATAACCTTGTTGTAGCGCAGGCCGTCAAGGCCGTCCTCAATGTTGAGTGCAGCTTGCAGCAGATTGAACTCCTCGTTCTCGTAGACGACCTTCTTCGTAAGCTTGTAGCAATTGAGCGGTTTGCCTCGCAGGGAGAAGACAGCCTGCGTGTTGACGTCGCGACTCTTGGTAATGCTGCCGCTGGCGGAGTCGCCCTCGGTGATGAAGATGGAGCTCTCCTCTTGCAACTCGCCCTTTGTGTCGGTGAGATGGACGCGGCAGTCGCGCAACTTGCGGTTGTGCAGGCTGGCCTTCTTCGACATCTCGCGCGCCTTCTTCGCTACGCCAGCCATCTCCTTGCGGAGCTTTTCGCTTTCCGCCACCTTCTGCAGGATGATGTCGGCCACATCGGTGTTCTTGTGAAGATAGTTGTCGACCTGTTCCTTCACGAAATCGCCGATGAACTTATCTATCGAGATGCCTCCGTTGGGCTCGGTCGTCGTACTGCCAAGCTTCACCTTCGTCTGGCTCTCGAAGAGCGGTTCCTGTATGTTGATGCTGATGGCGGCGACCATGCCGTTGCGAATGTCGGTGTATTCATAGCCTTTGCCGCTATAGTCCTTGATGACTTCGGCGATGTATTTCTTGAAGGCAGCCTGATGTGTTCCGCCCAGCGTGGTGTTCTGTCCGTTGACGAAGGAATAGTATTCCTCGCCGTTCTGTTTGGTATGCGTAAAGGCGATTTCGATGTCTTCGCCTTTGAGATGAATGATCGGGTAGAGCGGGTCGTAGTCCATGCGGTCGGAGAGGAGGTCGCTCAGGCCGTCGCGCGACAGGATTCGCCTGCCGTTGAACATGATTGTCAAGCCCGTGTTGAGGTAAGTGTAGTTGCGGAGCATGACCTCGACGAACTCGCCGCGAAAAGCGTAGTGCTTGAAGAGTGATGCGTCGGGCTCGAAGAAGACTGCTGTTCCGCTTTCGTCCTGCGTGGCTTCGGTAACGTCTTCTTCAAGGATGCCTTTCGAGAAGACAGCACGGCGCACTTGTCCGTCGCGGAAGCTCTGCACCTCGAAGCGTGTGCTGAGTGCGTTGACAGCTTTCAGGCCAACGCCGTTCAGTCCCACGCTCTTCTGGAACGCCTTGCTGTCGTACTTGCCGCCAGTGTTCAGCATCGAAACTGCCTCGACGAGCTTACCTTGAGGGATGCCGCGGCCATAGTCGCGGACGGTTATGCGCAGGTTGTCTTCGATGTCGACCTCGATGCGTTTGCCTGCGCCCATTTTGAATTCATCGATACTGTTGTCGATGACTTCTTTGAGCAGAACGTAGATGCCGTCTTCCGGTTGCGAGCCGTCGCCGAGGCGCCCGATGTACATGCCGGGGCGCGTTCGGATGTGCTCCATGTCGGAGAGGTGGCGTATGTTTCCTTCGTCGTATTGTGCTGAAATCATAGTCGTGTGTTAGGGGTTGCCGAGCTCCTTTGCGAAGACTGCCCTGCGCTTGTGGATGCTGCAGTCAAGGCTTTTCCATTGCATTTGGCTGGCCATGTTGTCCTCGAGCTGCGGGTGCGTCTCTGCCCACTCGTAGCCTTGGCTGATGCCTTGGGGTATGAGGTCGGCGAAGAAGAGTGCGTTGGCGCCCTTGTCCTGATACTCGGGCAGCACGCCGACGAGCAGCATGTCGAGTATCTGGTGCTTTTTCTTGAGCCACAGCTCTCGGGCTATGTAGCGCCAGCCAAAGGGGAAGAGTTTGCCCTGGGCTTTTTGGACGGCTCGGCTCATGCTTGGCATGCAGACGCCGACGCCGATGATTTCGCCTTCCTGGTTCTCGACGACGGTGAGGAAGCGGCGGTCGAGCATCAGCAGGAAGCGCTTGGCGTACCATTGCATCTGTTGCTCATCGAGTTCGCTGTAGCCGTAGAGGTCGGCATAGGCACGGTTGATGACGCCGAGCATCTTTTCGATGTAGCCGCCCTCGCGTATCTCGCGCTTGCTGCTGAAGTGGCGGAGTCGGAAGCCGTAGCGCTCCTGCGCTATCTGTGCCACGCGGAAGTACCGGGCGTTGTTAGCCTCATGGCCTTCCTTGGGAATGAAGACTTTGCGCTCCACCCAGCCGGTTTCCCTTTCCATGCCCAGCTGCTTCATGTGCTCTGGGTAGTAGGGGTAATTGTAGATGGTGCAGAGCGTCGATAGCTGGTCGAAGCCGTCGGTCAGCATGCCTTCGGGGTCCATGTCGGTAAAGCCGAGCGGGCCAACCATGTGGCGCATGCCTTTCTCCCTGCCCCACTTCTCGACGGCATCAAGCAGGGCGCGGCTTACTTCGAGGTCGTCGATGAAATCGATCCAGCCGAAGCGAACATCTTCCCTACCCCAGCGCTGATTGGCACGCGTGTTGATGATAGCAGCCACGCGGCCGACGATGCGCTCGTCCCTGCGAGCCAAGAAGAAGGCGGCCTGGCAGAAACGGAAGGCGGGATTGCATTGAGGGTCGAGCGTCTCGAGCGTGTCCTCGAGCAGATCGGGCACAGCATACTCGCAGTCCTTATACAGCTCGTAGTTGAAGCGGACGAACGCCCGCATCTCCTTGGCTGTGCTGACTTGATTGACAATGACTGTGCTCATGTGCGTTTTTGTTTCCCTTTAAGGCATAATTATCGTGCAAAGATAAGAATTTTTGTTGAGAATATTGACTTTCTTGGCATAAAAAACTGCAAATTTCAACATTATTTAAGAATTGATGAGAACAACGGGAAGAATGAGAGCGATGAGAGAAATAGGCAAATGCCGCAGGCGACAAAAAAAAACGCCGCGTGCGGAGATTGCAATCCCCGCGTGCGGCGTTGGCCATTTCCGCGTGCGGCGATTGACATCCCCGCAGGCGGCGTTTTTCATCCCTACTCGGCAAGCACGTTGAATTCGGCTCCAGAAGCGAAGTCTGCGCCATTTTGGCTCGACAAGGCTGTAAAGCGGAGATAGCGGGCCTTCTGCGGCGCAGTGAACATCACCTTTTTCTCCTTCGACGAACTGTCAAAGTCGCCTTCTGTGACAGGATCTGTCCAATTTTTTCCATCCGCACTGAGCTGTACTTTATACCCCTTGATGTTGCCGTTGGGGCTGCCGTCCTGACGGGGCAGGTAGGAGAAGCCTTTGATGAGTTTCTCCTCGCCGCAGTCGAAGTCAACCCAGTGCGGGTACTTCGGCACCGTGATGCTGTACATCGTGTGCCAGATGGTGCTCGGGTCGCCATCGACAAGGTTCTTGCCGTATTCCCTGCCCGGACCTTCCTCGCTGCTCACATAGACCACCTCGACGGGTACGTTCTCGATGCGTTCGAAGGTTGCCGACGTGGTCCATTCGCTGTCGCTTTCATAGCTTGCATAGACGGTTCCGCCCTGTTTCAGGTCGAAGGGCTCTGTGTAGTTCTGCTGCTTGCCCTTGCCAATCTTATAGCAGATGGGCAGGTGTTCGAGGTCGCTCGTCGGGTCGCCCACAATGGTGACTTTGCCGACTCTGTCTCTCAGGATGACCAGCGGGAAGAGCGTCATGCCGTCCACCTTGGCACGGGCCGAGAGGTCGTCGCCTGCCGAGGCCGGCCGGATGATGAGCATCATCTGGTGGAGAGCGCCGATGACTCTGTCTTTCCTCAATGGTCCGCCCTGTCCGCAGCTGTTGCCGCCAAGGCCGTTCACCTTGCAGTCGAGGTGGAGATATGTGCCGTCGCTTGCAGGCAGTTCGTGCGGATGCTGTGCCTTCGTCATCTGAAGTGCACTCCAAGGCAATGCCGAGGTGCTCATCGTGCCGTAGCCGCTGATGAACTGCAGGCCGTCGCCACTCCCATCTTGCAAGGCGCACCAGCGCACATCCTCACGGTTTCCCATGCTCTGAGGCTTGGGGAAAGGCACGAACTGCTCCTGCACGGTGCTCTGGTACAGCCCGATGAATGAGCCGGTCTTGCGGTCGTTGTAGTTGTTCAAGGGACCCCGTCCGTAGTAACTGTACTGGTCGAATCGGCTGGGCAGCTTTATCTCGTAACCCAGTCTGGGCAGCGGCAGGTCCGGATCGCTCGTGACGATACTGCTCGCCAGGACAACCGAACCGTCGGGATAGACTTTGTATGTCTGTGTGGTCGTGAAGGAAACCGTTGCGCCATCGCCAGCCGCATCGTCAACCGACTCGTAGGGCTGTCCGGCCTTTCCTGGGCGATGCTTGGCGCCGCCCATGCCTCTGGCCTGGCTCACGACGGTGTAGGTGATGACCACCGGCCCGTCCTGATTCCTGATGACCTTGGGCTCGCCCACCACTTTGTGCTGCAGGTCGTACAGTCCCTGCTTGAACCATTGGTCTCTGGCCCAGTTGTCGTTATCGACAGGAGCACGGAAGGCTGACAACTGCAGCGGCGCATTCTCGAAGACGACCTTGCCGCCGCGCTGCATCCCGCACAGGCTGCCGGTCTTGTTGTCAAAGGCGACCGAGAAGTCCTTGCCGCCGACGATGAACTTGCCGCCCTTCTTCTCGAACATCAGACCGCCTTTCCTGTAGGAAGGCATCTCGGTGTACTTGCTGATGTCGGCAAGCGTCAGCTGCTCGGCCATCTGCACGAAGCCCTTCTCTGCCCACGGCATGTCCTTCTTCAGGCGGAACTCTACGTTGAGGTAGTACTCGCCCTGCTCGTCCATCTCCACAGGGCAGACGAGGCGCGCCTCCATTCGCGGCAGCACATCCTCCGGCAGAGGACAGGGTATCTCCTGCGTCACCTTGCCGTCCTTGACGAGGCACGCCACGATGTCGTATGTGTCGGAAGTAATCGGCTCGAAGTAGTTCTTGTTGAACACAGTGAAGGCTGCCTGCTTCTTCCCTTGCTCCTCCTTAAACTCGTTCAGCGTCACGCCTACATTCTGATAGACCTTCTTCACCTCATAGTACTGGGGCTTGGGCGAGAGGTCGGGCAGCATGATGCCGTTCATGCAGAACATACCGTCGTTGGGCCAGTCGCCGTGATCGCCTCCATAACCCATGTATTTCGTTCCCTCCGCAGTGTAAGTGTCGATGGCCTGGTCCACCCAGTCCCATATCGCTGCGCCGCAGAAGAAGTTCGTGCTTTCGATGGCCTCCCAATAGTCCACGAGGTTGCCCAACGAGTTACCCATGGAGTGCGCATACTCCGAGATGTGATAGGGATACTTGATGCCCTTGCTGGTGCCTTTGACAGCCTGGCGCACCCAATCCACCGAGGGGTATTGGTTCGAGCCCATGTCCACGATGTCGTTGTTGCGCTCGTATTGTACCGGACGCGACGTGTCGAAAGCCTTGACGGCGTTGTAGGCGGCCACGAAGTTCTCACCCGGGCCTGCCTCGTTGCCCAGGCTCCAGATGACGATGCTGGGGTAGTTGATGTGTGCCTTGACAGCCTCCATGACTCTGGCCACATGGGCAGGTCGCCATTCCGCGGGATGGGAAAGACTGGCCTCTCCATAGTAGTATTCGTGGCTCTCTATGTTGGCTTCGTCCTCGAGGTACAGGCCGTACTTGTCCGCAAGGTAATAGAAGTAGGGATCGTTGCTGTAGTGCGAGAGGCGGACGTGGTTGATGTTGCCGCGTTTCATGAGCATCACTTCCTCTTTCATCTGCTCGCGAGTGATGGCGTGGCCAGTGGTGGGATTCGTCTCATGACGGTTCACGCCCTTGAGCTTCACGGGCTGTCCGTTGACATAGAAGTAGCGACCGGCCAGGCCGAACTCGTCGTCGCCGGCTTTCGTGTCACGAATCTCGACAGTTCGAAAGCCGAAGTACGTTGAAGTGCAGTCAATAAGTTTGCCTTTCTTGTCCTTCAGTTCTGCTACAAGCACGTAGCGATAGGGCGCCTCGGCACTCCAAAGGTTCGGTTCCCTAATGCTCACTTCGGTTCGCGCTTTCGCAAACGTGTTCTTATCCATTGCCCAAGCCTTGACGGTGAACTGGCGGACGGAATCGCCCACTTCGTCGGTATAGAGTTTGACGGGATAAATGGTATAAGTCAGCTTCATGTCCTTCACGGCTTTGCCTGAGATGTTGCATATTTTGCGGTCGATCGTGATGGTGGCGCTCGAGCCGAGATTGATTGTACGAACTGCGAGGTCGTTTATCTGCACTTTCGACATTGCCGTAAGGTATGTGCTGCGGAAGATGCCCGGGAGTCGGAACATGTCCTGCGCCTCGAGGAACGAGCCGTCGCTATTCCTGTAAACCTCGACTGCGACGCTGTTCTCGCCGTCCTGCACGAAGTCCGTGATGTCAAATCGTGCTGTGTTGCGGCTGTTCTTGCTGAAGCCGACGTAATGTCCGTTCACCCACAGATAGAAGAAACTGTCCACGCCATCGAAGTTGATGACGACTTGGCGGCCTTGCCACCCCTCGGGAAGCGTGAACGAACGCCGGTAGGAGCCCACTTCGTTGCGATACTTGTAGGTGGTCCACCGCGTGTCCTTCGGCTCGCGCATCACTCCGTCGCGCCAGTCGTCCGGCTTCACCTCATGATAGAAGATGACGGGCTGATTGACGTAGATGGGCACGCCGTATTTCATCTCGCCATGCTTGCCGAGCCCTTGCACGTTCCAGCATCCCGGCACTTTTATATCGTCCCAGCGGGAGACGTCGTATGCGGCGTCGGCAAAACCCTCTGGCCGCGACTCTGGCGTCGCACTCCAATGGAACTTCCACGTGCCGTCGAGGCTCAAGAAGTACTTGCTGCCTTCGGGCAAGACGCGAAGGGCGGCACTGGCATCCGCGAAGGGAAAGAGATGCGCTCGCGGCTGCAATTTGTTGAGCGACAGCAGGCGAGGACTTTGCCACTCAATGCCGCTGGGCGATGTGGCTGGTCCGTAGAGGAAACCTTCGAGGGCATCATCGGCACTCACGCTCAGGGCGAGTGCAGAAAGAATCAGGGAGGTGAGGAAGCTTTTCATGGGGATTGGGTTAATGATGTTAATGGGCTTAATGAGATTGGTGGGGAGCGATGTAGTTTTCCTTGCTTCGGCAGGTCTCGCCGGCAAAGCGGCAAGCAGTAGCGACGAGCCGTTGCCAAGCCTCCCTGTCGAGCGAGGGTATGTCTTCCTGCATGATGCCTTCCCAGATGAGGGCGCAGGCAAAGCCGGCATTGAAGCTGTCGCCCGCCCCTACCGTGCTGACAACATTGTCGATTGGCGGTGCCTGAAAGTCGTAGCAGCCCGTCGGAGTACATACCGTGATGCGTTTCGCACCTGCTGTGCAAATGAAGTATTTACAATGCTGGCCTATATACCTATTATATATAACGCGCGCGTCGCGCGAGGCAAACATGATGTCAAAGTCGTCGGCGCTGCCGCGGACGATGGTGCTCTGGCGGAAGTTTTGCTGTATGACTGGCGTCAGTGACTCGAGCTCATCGCGATGGCTTCGGCGGAAGTTGAGGTCGTAATAGACGATGGCACCCGCCTTTTCTGCGCGCTCCAGCATCTGCATGATGAGCGGACGCATGCCGGTGCACGCTGCATAGTACGAGCCGAAGAGCATCACGTCGCCGCGCTGCATCTCGGGCAATGTCCAGGACGACGACACATGCGGCGGCTCTTTGTAGAATATGTAGCTGGCATCGCCGTTGTCGGCAAGGAAAGCCAGGCTCACGGCGCTCTTCTCGCCCTCGCGTACCTGGAAATGTTCCGTACCGACGCCGTTGGCACGCAGGAATTCGATGGTCTGCCTGCCCACGATGTCTGCGCCCGTATAGCCGACGAACGTGCAGGGCACACCGGCACGGCCTACGCTGACGATGCTGTTGAAGCTGCTGCCTCCATGCACCGCCGCCTCTGGCTGTCCGCCCCGAAAGAGGATATCGAGAACCGTCTCGCCTACGCCGACTACTTTTCTAGCCTTTTCCATCGTTTCTGTACTAAGCGTGCACAAAGATAGCAAAAAATGTCTTTCGAGACAAATGTCTGCATCGTTTTCTGCATCGCTTTGTTTTATTTCGCTCGCCTTCGCACCTTTTGTTTAAAATAATTCGAGATTTTCTTGCGGGATTCGCAAAAATGTTTTATTTTTGTAGTTGAATATAAAACAACATCATATGACAGTAGAAGAAAAGATTGGCGTTTTGGTGGAACGCTATTGCCGCAACCGTTCGCATCTGGCGGACATGATAGGCGTTACGCCTCAGGCAGTGAACAATTGGGTTTATCGCGACCACATTACCCGTCGCGGCATCGAAGCCATCATGGCTCGCTTTCCGGAGGTCGACCAAGAGTGGCTTCGCGGAGCAAGCGTGCCGATGTCCGACGGCTCGATGCCCTTGCCCGACGAAGAGGAGGAGGACGACGACGCGCTGCCATTCGGCACAACCCGCACTTCCAAGCTGAAACAAGAAGAATTCCTCCCGAACACAGCATCGGCAAGCAGGACTTCGGCTCAGTTCGTGTCGGGCATCCAGCCTTCGCTCGGCGACGTTCATCAACCCGATACAAAGGAAGGACTGATTCCGCTGCAGATACCCAGAAAGGACGTCAAGTACGTCTTCCAATGTCATGGTGACAGTATGTTGCCTCGCATACAGGACGGCGACTTCGTTGGCGTCGGCGAGGCACTGGGCCGTTACGAGGCTTTCCGAAAGGGCGACCCGTACTTGGTGCAGACGACCGACGGCAGACTCATGGTGAAAATGGTGGAAGACCCGGGGCCGCAGTCGCCGTTCTTGCTCCTGAGCACCGAGAACCCACATTACCAACTGGCAGATGGCGGCAGACTGGCTAAGAACGAATTCCGCGCAGCCTACCGCGTCCTCATGGTCATGAGGGACATCTGACAATTTACAAATCCGAATCCGAAAACGCCGCACGCGGAAATTAAAACGCCGCACGCGGGGATTGCCAACGCCGCACGCGGGGATTGCCAACGCCGCACGCGGGGATTGCCAACGCCGCCTGCGGGGATTGAAATCGCAACTGACAAAAAAAGTATCATGAAAACACTTATTCAGATTACAGGCGTACAGTATGCATGCCCTGAGAACAGCGTCCTGGCCGTGATGGCTAAGTTGGAAAAACAACATCCCGAGGTACTGCTCGTCACAGAACACACGCACGACTACGGCATCATTGTCCGTGCACTCATCGGCACCGAGTATCGAGGCGTCGTCTCACGTTTCGACATCGAACAAGTCCTACACATGATGCAGCACGACAGCACGGCGACGCTCGTGGGGCAACTCGCGGAGACAGACCTCGAAGGACGCTGCTTCACCGTCTGCATCGACGGAGACTATCCCACCCCGGACACCCCGAACGACAACCAGACCGGCATCTGGAGCAACTGGCAATGGACGGGTGCACCGCTGCTGGACAGCACAGCCGACGACCGACGACTCGACATCAGCCTAAAAGTCACACTTGCAGGACTCAGACAAAGCGGCAAAATCGACAAGCAGACACTTCTCGAACATCTCGACATCGTGCTGAAGCATGCCCGTTGGGACATCAGCCGAGAGACGCAAAAGCAGCTCAACGAAGTGCGCAACCTGCTCGGCCAGCACACCGACAACGACCTGCGGGCACTCGCCCCGAAATTCCGCCACACACTCACAGCGCTCGGAAGCAAAAAGCGCACCAAGGAGTTCCAGGACACCTACTTGCCCGAACTCTGTCGGAGCGATGAGGCAGGACGCATGAGGCAGCAGTGGTACGACATGCACAAGGCCGAACTTGGCAACCTCAAACAGTGGGAACCCACCATCAACACGCAACTGGAGGCCATCGAGAACTGCCTGATGAGCCTGCCCGCCGACCTCTGCTACCAGCGAGACCTGTTCGGAGACCTCATGCACCGCCTGCTTTACCTCGACATTCCACGCCGGAAACTCAACATGCTACTGTCGGCTCTCGTCCTCAGGCGGCTACTGAGAAGGCTGCTCGGACTCCCCGAAGACAACGATACAAGCATCGACAACGAAGCCGAACGGCTGCTGATAAAGGAACTCACACCCATCTTCAACTACAACCCAGACTGGGCTCACGACTTCCTGCTGCTCGCAAAAGGAAAGAAGACGACGGACATCACCCACCTCGTCAGCCACTGGGTCAGAGACCGGCGCATCTGTCCCGACCACTGCCATCGGCCGCTCTGGACCGCATTGCACGACGCAGGCATCTACAACGCTTCGGAGTCCAACTGGAACCTGGCGCTGAACGTCAGGTAAGCTTGGCACTAAGAAGCGGGCCGTCGAAGGAAATCTCTCCCAAAGCACGCATGCGGTCGATGACCTCTTCAAGAAGATTAGGACTGAAACCAGCGAGGTCGAGCTCGTAAGCATTGCGAGGTCCCTCACAAAGCTGAGCAAGGATGTGCTGACGCAAGGCCTCCTTCTCGTCTTCGGGCAACGGCTGTGCATTCTTTCGACAGCAGACATCGCAAATGCCGCAATCCTGCTCCGCCTCCTCGCCGAAATAACGCAAGAGCATACGGCTGCGGCACTCGTCGCTATTCTCTTCGATGTACCGCAACATCGCCTCGGCGCGCTCCTCGTAATGCTGCCGCCGTTCCTCATAGACGCCATGAGGAATGACAACCTCCTCCTTGTCGACACGACGACGACGGAAGGTGACATAAGGCATGTGCTTGCGAGGAATGTAAGATATCAGCTTCAACATGCCAAGGCGAAGAAAAGCCTGATAGATGTTGTCGGCAGTAAGGCCCGTCTCGCCCATCAGCAAGTCCTCGTCGATGTACACGTAATCGACAAAGATGCCGCCGTAATGCCGGAGGACAGACAGCACGAGGCGCTCCTCCGAGGGAAAAAGAGCACGGAACAGCTCGTCACGAGAGACATTTATCCGCAGTCGGCTCGACGCATCGTCCTCGTCGCGATACTCAATGTAGCCAGCTTTATCCAAGAGATCGAGTGCGCCGACAAGCGACGTCGGGAAGTAACCGTATGTCCGGCAAAAGCTGTCAAGGTTGAACTCGCGTGTGACGTTCATCCCATCGCCAACGGCAATGCCGAGGAAGCAGCAAAGGAATTCATAAACGCCGCGCACATAGTCGAGCGTCGGAAACTGCTGCGACAGGCGACGCGAAGCAATCTGTCGCTCTTTGCCGTCGGTCAGAAGAATGGCGCAGGACGGCACTCCATCGCGTCCGGCACGCCCTGCCTCTTGGAAATACGCTTCGATGGAGTCCGGAATGTCTGCGTGAAGCACAAGGCGGACGTCGGGCTTGTCAATTCCCATACCGAAGGCACTCGTTGCCACCATAATACGAACCTCGCCACACCGCCAACGCTCCTGGTTCTCGCTCTTCTTGAGCCCAGGCAAGCCTGCGTGATAGTATGTCGCCGCATAGCCAAGCTCGTTGAGCTGCCCGGCAAGTTCGTAAGTCTTCCTGCGGCTCCTTGTATAGATGATGCAGGAACCGGGAATCTCCTCGAGCGCACGGATAATTCCATCGAAGATGCTGTCCTCGCGCCGCACAATGTAAGCAAGGTTTTTCCGCTCAAAGCTCATCTGCAGAACGTTCCTCTCGTGGAACTGCAGCTCACGCTGGATGTCGTCTATCACCTTCGGCGTTGCCGTCGCCGTAAGCGCAAGAATCGGTTTCTCCGGAAAGAACTCCCTTATCCGGGCAATCTCGAGGTACGACGGCCTGAAGTCGTAGCCCCACTGGCAAATGCAGTGAGCCTCATCGACAGTAATGAAACTGACTTTTATGCGGCGCAGCTTTTCCAAGAACACCTTGCTGGAAAGTCTTTCCGGTGAGATATAAAGGAACTTGTAGGCTCCAAAAATGCAGCTCTCGAGCACGGCAATCACCTCCTCGTGCTCCATATGGCTATTGATGAAAGCCGCCTTGATGCCGTGCCGCTTAAGAGCTTCCACCTGATCCTTCATCAAAGAAATAAGTGGCGTGAACACAATGCAGACACCTTCCCTAGCAAGAGCCGGCACCTGAAACGTGATGCTCTTGCCGCCGCCTGTAGGCATAAGGGCAAGCGTGTCGCGGCCAGCCCCGATGCTCTCGATAACTTCGCGTTGTATCCCGCGAAAGTCACTATAGCCCCAGTACTTTTGAAGAATCGAAAGATACGGCATCTACTCCCGCGGCTTGATGTCCTCGATTTGCAACTGTATTTCGCCGCGCTTGTGCGAGTTCTCTTCGATATGATATACAATGTCGAAGGCGCGTTTCGTCTTGATGTATCGTGCCTGCGAGCTCTGGCCGAAGGCAATGCCGTTCATCACCACGCTGCTCTTCGAATCGACAAGTTCCAGCTTTATGTGCTCCTGGTCGCGTCCTACAACCTTGCTCGTGCCATAGTCATACACTTGACGCGTGCAGAAGAGCGGTTTGTGATTGTCCGGGCCGTAAGGTGCGAAGCGTTTTATGTCAGACGCAATGCGGCGGTTGATATCGTGGAAATCAATCTCGGCGTCAATGCAAAGGATGGCATTGACCTGTTCGGGCTGTATGTGCTCCTTGACATATTGCTCGAAGCGCTGGCGGAACTCGGGAATGTTCTGCGCCGGCAAACTCAGGCCCGCTGCGTAAGTGTGTCCTCCGAAATTGACAAGAAGGTCAGCACAGCTTTCGATGGCTTTATACACATCGAATCCCGGGACGCTTCTCGCTGAGCCTGTCGCCATTCCGTCCTCGTTGCAAGTGAGCACAACGCTCGGCTTGTAGAAGACTTCCGTCAGGCGGGAAGCCACTATGCCGATGATGCCTCGATGCCACTCCTCGTTGAAAAGGACGATGCTCTTGTGTTCATGGCGATGCTCGAGCGTTTTGACGATACGGTTCGCTTCCTCGGTCATCGACTTGTCAAGGTCTTTGCGCTGCTCGTTGTACTCGTTGATTTGCTCTGCCAGCTTCTTTGCCGCCTGTTCGTCCTTTTCGATGAGGAGCGCGACGGCTTCGTTGCCGGTTTGCATCCTGCCAGAAGCGTTGATGCGCGGCCCGATCTTGAAGATGATGTCACCCAGAGAAATCTCTTTATTCTTCAGGCCGCAAATTTCCATGAGTGCCTTGACGCCAGTGCTGGGAGAGCTGTTGAGCTGTCGCAGGCCATGATAAGCGAGAATGCGGTTTTCGCCCATGATGGGGACGAGGTCGGCGGCTATGCTTATGGCACACAGATCGAGCAATGGGATGAGCTGCGAGAACTCTATGCCATTGCTTATTGCAAAAGCCTGCATGAGCTTGAAGCCGACGCCGCAGCCGCAAAGATGTTCGTAGGGATAGGTATTGTCGAAACGCTTGGCGTTGAGGACAGCAACGGCAGGCGGCAACTCGTCGTCCGGCACATGGTGGTCGCAGATGATGAAGTCGATGCCTTTTTCCTTCGCATAGGCAACCTCATCGATTGCCTTGATGCCACAGTCGAGCACGATGACGAGGCCGACTCCTGTCTCCTGCGCATAATCGACGCCCTTTCGCGAGACGCCATAACCGTCTTCATTGCGATCGGGAATATAGTAGTCGATGTTGCTGTAGAACTGTTGGAGGAAACGATATACGAGAGCCACTGCGGTGCATCCGTCCACGTCGTAATCGCCATAGACGAGGATGCGTTCCTTGCGTCCGAGCGCTTCGTTGAGACGGTTCACGGCCTTCTGCATGTCCTGAAACAGGAAGGGATCGTGCAAGTCGGTCAGCTGAGGACGGAAGAACTTGCGCGCTTCTGTCACTCCTGTTATGCCGCGACTTACCAGCACGCGAGCAACGACAGGACTTATCTTAAGCTCTGCCGCCAACTCTCCCGCAAGCTTCAGTTCAGCATCGGAAGGCGGATTGTAGCTCCACTCGTAATTCATTATGGTATATAATGATGCGTGGAAGCTTACTTGATGTACTCTGAGAAGTCTGTCAAGTGCATGTCACCCTTACGGAGGAAGGTGTCGTGCATGGCGAAGGCTGCTGCCAACTCATGATGTGTGTGGCCGCCGCGCTTTTCTGCGAACTTCAGGTAGTCCTGCAGCATCGGACGATAGTCGGGATGTGCCACCTTGATGATTTCCTGCGCCTTCTGCATGTCGCTCTTATGACGGAGGTCTGCAACGCCGTACTCTGTGATGACTGCATCGATGTAGTGGTTCGTGTGGTCGATATGACTGGCGAATGGCACGATGCTGGAGATGGCGCCGCCCTTTGTCGTTGAGCCGCAGGTGAAGATGGTGAGGTATGCGCTGGAAGCGAAATCGGCAGAACCGCCGATGCCGTTCATCATCTTCGTGCCGCAGATTTTTGTGCTGTTCACGTGACCGTACAGGTCGCACTCGATGGCTGTGTTGAGTGCGCAGACGCCGAGACGTGCGATGACCTCCGGGCAGTTGCTTATCTCTGAGGGACGCAATACGAGCTTGTCCTTGAAGAAGTCGATGTTGTCGTATATGTCGAGCAGGCATTCGTTGGTGACGGTCAGGGAGCAGGCTGATGCGGAGAGCACGCGGCCCTGTTTCATCAAGCCGACTGGTGCATCCTGCAGCACCTCGGTGTAGATGTTGAAGTTGGGCACTTCGGGGCACTGACCGAGGGCTCCGAGCACGGCATTTGCGCCGCTGCCCACGCCGCTCTGCAGGTTGAGGAAGCTCTTCGGGATGAGACCCTTCTTGAGGTTAAGCAGCAGGAAGTCTGCCACGTTCTGACCAATCTGAGTCGTAATGGGGTCCGGATCCTTGAAGCTGCGTGCCTCGTCAGGTACGTTACACTCCACTACGCCTTTGATGCGGTCGGCATCGACCTCGACGTAGGGCTTGCCGATGCGGTCGCTGGCCTTGGTTATCATGATGGGCGTACGGAAAGGATGATCCTCTATTTCATACACGTCGTGAATGCCTTTGCTGTTGGGGCTGTGGAAGGCGTTGAGCTCGATGATGATGCCTTCCGTAGCGAGACGGCAAACGGTGGGGCTGATGCCGCCGGCTGCCGTGAGGTAGATGCGAGCCTTGTTGCCTACTTTCTCAAGTGCGCAAGCTTCGATGATTGCCCAGTTCACGGGACCGAGGTAACCCTGGCGAATCTGCGTCGCCATATTGGAAAGGTTGAGGTCGGAGTAGTTGAGGGTGTTCTGGTTGACGTTCTTGCGGAAGTCGGGATTCGTGGTGTAAGGAGCGCGGAAGTCAATGGCGAGGGCGTTCGAGAGGTCGCCGTCGCAGCTTTGGCCCGTGCTGGCACCTGTAAATACGCTGACTTTGAAGGGTCGTCCGGCAGCATGTTCTGCGACTGCCTTCTTGGCAATCTCTGCTGGGGTACACTTTGCGACACCTGCCGGCGTAAAGCCGCTCAGGCCAATTGTTTGTCCATTTTGGACAAGCGCTGCTGCTTCGGCAGCGGTAATTCTATTGAAGTCCATTGTTTGATGTGTTTAATTTTGCGCACAAAGGTACAAAAAAAAATGGAGATTTGCACCCTTTGTAAGTCTTTTTAACACACAACAATGTCGATTTAACTCACAAGAGGCTCGTTTTGGTAGAAAGCGCGATAGTTTTCTGCCATCAATTCGCACAAAGTCGGCACATCGAGACCTTTTTTTCGTGCCACATTATTATATATTTCTTGAATTGAGTGACCCTCTTCTGTGTCCGTTTCGAGCAACATCCTGTTTATCGGACAGATACGCAGGCTTTCGTCGTTGTGGTTGAAGCCGAAGCTGACGTAGAAGCCCGCATCGAGGAGCGAACGCAGCTGCTGGGGCTTGCCACGGAAGCCGTGAAGCATCCATAGTTGCGTGGGCTTCAGCTCTTTGTGTATTCGAAGCAGGCGATCGATGGCTTTCACGCAGTGAACGATGAGCGGCCGCTCGATTCGCTCGCTCAGGGCAACCTGCTTTCGGAACACCGCTTCCTGCACCTCCATAGAAGGGCCTCGCAGAGCGTCGAGCCCGCACTCGCCGATGGCAAGAGCCTCCTCCCAACCTCCCCTTGAAGGGAGAGGCTCTAATTCCTCCTTCTCTTCTGGAGAGGAGCAGGGGGAGAGGCTGTCTGCCCGCCAGGGATGGATGCCCCAGGTGTCGCGACCATCGACGACGGCAACGACGTCCTTTTCCGTTGGAATTTTGTGCGTATGAAAATCGATGTACATCATGCTGTGTTTTTTATCCCCGCAGGCGGCGTTTTAATCCCCGCGTGCGGCGATGGCAATCCCCGCGTGCGGCGTTGGCAATCCCCGCGTGCGGCGTTTGAGATCCCCGCAGGCGGCGTTTTTTTCCGAAGCCTTGGAAAGTCCCTAAAATCCTTAAGGTCTTTAAGGTCTCTAAGGTCCTGGAAGAGTCATGGCACGGGGTCGTATCCGCTGCCGCCCCAGGGGTGACAGCGAAGCAGGCGCTTCACGGCAAGCCACAGCCCTTTCAGCGGTCCGTACTTCCTCAGAGCCTCTATCGCATACTGGCTGCACGTGGGCGTGAAGCGGCACGATGGCGGCGTCAGGGGCGAAATGAAGCGCTGGTATATCCGGACAAACAGGATGAGCAACCAGGTCACCACGTCCGAAGGTTTACGTATTGGGGGCAATGCTTTCATGGATGCGAAGGAGTATGTTTTGCATCTTCTGGAACACCTTTTCGGTGGGAAGCAGTTCGTCGGACGTCCAAAGGAAAGCGATGTCGAGCCCACTCTCGACCGGCTCAAGGAGTTCCTTCTGCAGCCGGTATGCCTCGCGCAACTGCCGTTTGATAAGGTTGCGCTTGACCGCCCGCTTGAAGTAACGTTTGCTCACCGACACCATGACGCGCACCATCCCCAGCCCGTTCGGCATGAAGACCGCACGAATCGGGAAGGCAGACACCGACTGATGACCACCTCCGAAGAGCTCCTCCAGAGCCTTCCGGCTGCAGAGACGCTCATCTTTGCTAAGCGTGTGGGATACGACGTCAGCCATTTGCCTTGCGCAAGTGGTCGTCGATGGCAGATGAAATGCTGGGGTACTGAGGAGAGGGAGCTTCGATGTCGAGACGCAAGCCTGCGTCGCGAACAGCCTTCGCAGTGGTGGGACCGAGCGTTCCGATAACGATGTCGCCCTGCTTAAACTTCGGGAAGTTCTTCTTCAGTGACTGAACTCCGCTGGGGCTGAAGAAGATAAGCATATCGTAGTCGAAGGGCTCACCCTCTTTGAAATCGTTGCTCACCGTTCGATACATGACGGCATCGGAATGCTTGATGCCCTTACTGTCGAGCAATTCGGTGAAAATCGGATTGTGCACGTCGCTCAAAGGAATGAAGTAGCGCTCCGTCTTATGCTTTAAGATCAGCGGAATCAGGTCGTCCACCTTGCCGGTCGTCCCGAAGAAGACTTTGCGCTTGCGATATTGCACATACTTCTGTATGTACTGCGCAACGGTCTCGGTGATGCAGAAGTACTTCATGTCCTCAGGGATGGGGATGCGCATCTCCTTCGCCAACAGGAAGAAGTTGTCGATCGAAAGACGAGACGTGAACACGATGGCTGTGTGCTCCAGAATCGAAATCTTCTGCGCACGGAATTCCTTTGGCGTCAACGGCTCAACCTTAATGAAGGGACGGAACACTATCTCCACATTATGGCGCTTAGCGATGTCGTAATAAGGAGAGTTCGCTGAGGTTGGCTCAGGCTGCGAAATGAGAATCTTCTTTATCATCGTTTGTCGTTATATTTTCATTAAAGCTTTACCGTCGAGAGAGCCTCTGCATATGTCAAAACTTGCTGCATGACAAGCAACGGCATCAATTCGAGTGTGCAAAAGTACACAATTAAATGCAAAGTGCCATACAATTTCGAAAAAAATATCTTATAAGTCTTGAAAAGCAGCAAAAACTTGACAAAAAAGACAAGACAAATGGTGAAAACGAATACCTCCTCCGGCGAAAAAGGCAAATACGATACAATTAGAGAGAGGACAAGGAAAAGCAAAGCTTCCGCCACGTAAAGGAACGTATAAGCCCGCTGCCATGTAAAAATTTTTTCATCCCTAAAGAAGATCCAATTCACGAAACTCGACAGCAATCGTTTCATCAGAAAATAAGCCAACCAGAGCAACACGAAGCCACCAAACACGAGATACGGCGACTCCGGAAACAGGTAGAAACCTGTGTCGTGCTGCGTGTAGGTAAAGGTCACCATCGCTGCAGTAAGTGACAGCAACGCAATGGCAACGAGGCGAGTCGAATAACGGAGCGGGTCATCCACAAGCGGCTCGTCCTTCTTTCCCGGTATTGGGAAGAACACACCTTGCAACACCTCCTTGAACTTCTTCCTAAGCCTCAGCACGAGACTTGCCGCAAGAAGCAGACAGACGAACAACAGCAAACCGCTCCACGCATCACTGCGCAAGCGGAACGGCGTCGCCGTCGATTCGAAGCCATATGGGCGGTAGGGCACCTCTGCATGCAGGGTGTCTGCCCGAAAGAAGCTGCATGTGTCGAAATCTTGCCTCATATCTTGGCAAACCTGCGGATGCTCGTGTCCCAAAGCGGCGTTTCGAGCGCCATCTTCACCGCATCCTCAGGAGTCGGCGCAACTTGCCAGATGTCGGCATGCACAGGGCGCATGAAGTTCTCCTTGATAGCAAGATGAAGCGTGTTGAGCAGCGAGTCGAAGTAACCATTTGTGTTGAGCAGGATGATGGGCTTGAGGTAAAGTCCAAGTTGCTTCCACACAATGAGCTCCGTCATCTCGGCAAAAGTGCCAATGCCGCCGGGAAGAAAGATGCCGGCATCTGTTATCTCGGCTATCTTCGCCTGCCGCTCGTGCATGTCTGCCGTCTCAATGATCTCTGTCATGCCGTTGTGACACCAACCCTCGCGTATCATGAAGGTCGGGATGACACCGATGGCTTTGCCTCCAGCTTCGAGGCATCCGTTGGCGCTGGCTGCCATGAGGCCCATGTTGCCTGCGCCGTTCACCAATGTGATGCCCTGCTCAGCCATTAACTGACCGAGGCGGTATGCATCCTGAAAGTAACAATCGTCTATCTGCGTGCTGCTTGCACAATATACCGCTATCTTTTTGTTGTTTTCCATAATTCGACATTAATAATTACAGGGAGAAGGCTTCCTTTATCTTGTCCACATAGTCGAGCTTCTCCCAGGTGAAGAGTTCCACCGTCACCTCCTTCGTGTCCTGATACAGCGATTCATAACGCTTTCTGACAATGCGAGGTTCGCGCCCCATGTGTCCGTAGGCTGCTGTTTCCTCGTAGATGGGGTTGCGGAGCTTGAGGCGCTGTTCGATGGCGTAGGGTGTGAGGGTGAAGAGTTCCTTTATCTTCTTGGCAATCTCGCCGTCGCTCATGCTGACATGGCTCTTGCCGTAAGTATCGACGAAGATGCTGACGGGCTCCGCGACGCCAATGGCGTAGCTGAGTTGGACAAGCATCTCGTCTGCCACACCGGCCGCCACCATGTTCTTTGCGATGTGGCGAGCGGCATAAGCGGCCGAGCGGTCGACCTTCGAGGGGTCCTTGCCGCTGAATGCTCCGCCGCCGTGAGCGCCCTTGCCGCCGTAGGTGTCGACGATTATCTTGCGCCCTGTAAGGCCAGTATCGCCGTGAGGTCCGCCGATGACGAACTTGCCGGTCGGATTGACGTAGTAAGTGATGGCATTTGCATCAGCGAAGAGAGCACGGACTCGTTCGGAGCGAATGCCTTCGAGCATGCGGGGGATGAGGATTTCCTTGACGTCCGTCGTGATACGCTGCTGCATGGCTTCGTCGGTATCGAACTCGTCGTGCTGTGTGCTGACGACGATGGTGTCTATGCGCTGCGGCACGTCTTCGTCGCTGTACTCAATGGTAACTTGACTCTTCGCATCGGGGCGAAGGTATTTCATCACTTTGCCTTCGCGACGTATCTCTGCGAGAGTGAAGAGCAGTCTGTGGGCGAGGTCGAGACTCAGCGGCATGTAGTTCTCGGTCTCGTTGGTAGCGTATCCGAACATCATGCCCTGGTCGCCGGCTCCCTGCATGGTGCGATCTGAGCGGTCCACGCCGCGGTTGATGTCCTGGCTCTGCTCGTGAATGGCGGAGAGCACGCCGCAGCTGTTTCCCTCGAACATGTATTCGCTCTTGGTGTAGCCGATGCGGTTGATGACCTCGCGGGCAATGCGTTGCAGGTCGACGTAAGCCTTCGTCTTAATTTCGCCGGCAAGCACCACCTGCCCCGTCGTCACGAGTGTTTCACACGCCACCTTCGAATCCGGGTCGAAGGCAAGCAACTTGTCCAATACGGCATCACTGATTTGGTCCGCCACCTTGTCGGGGTGGCCTTCGGAGACTGACTCCGACGTAAACAAATAACCCATAGATTAATCTTTATATAAATTAATAATGTATGGGGAAAGAAGTCGGGCACAAATGCGTGAGGACACCCTTGGTGTTCCTCGTTTTAGCATTTTTTACTGTGGTTGCAAGCAGCCCAAATCTGTCCACATTTTGTTTTTTCGGCTGCAAAGGTACAACAATTTATCGGAAATTGATAATTGATAATTGAAAAAATGTTGGATAATGCGGGAAATGTTGTAACTTTGCAGCCGAAATGACAAAGCAAGACATAGAGATAATGGCGCCCGTGGGTTCGCCAGAGTGTTTGGCGGCTGCCATAAGGGCTGGCGCAGACAGCGTTTATTTCGGCATCGAAAACCTGAACATGCGGGCGCACTCTGCCAGCACGTTCACCATCGACGACCTGAAGCGCATTGCCGAAGAGACACGACGTTTCGGCATCAAGAGCTATCTGACCGTCAACACCATCATCTATGGCGAGGACCTCGAGCTGATGCGTACGATACTCGACGCTGCCAAAGCCGCCGGCATCAGCGCAGTCATTGCGAGCGACGTCGCGGTGATGCTTTACTGCCGCGAGATTGGGCAGGAAGTGCACTTGAGCACGCAGCTCAACATCAGCAATGTCGAGGCACTCCGCTTCTATGCACAGTTTGCGGACGTTGTGGTGTTGGCACGCGAGCTAAACATGGAGCAAGTGGCAGAAATTGCCCATTCCATCGAGGAAAACGGCATATGCGGCCCTTCCGGCAAGCCTGTTCGCATCGAGATGTTCTGCCACGGGGCCCTCTGCATGGCAATCAGCGGCAAGTGCTATTTGAGCCAGAGCAACTGGGGACGCTCCGCCAACAGAGGCGAATGCATGCAATTGTGCCGCCGACGCTACGTGGTGGAAGACGTCGAGACGGGAACCGAACTGGCCGTAGAGAACAAGTACATCATGTCGCCAAAGGACTTAAAAACCATCCATTTCATCGATAAAATGCTCGAATCTGGCGTGCGTGTTTTCAAGATAGAGGGACGCGCTCGCGGACCGGAATATGTCGATACCGTCGTGCGTTGTTATCGCGAGGCCATCGACACGCTGACCAATCCCGAAGAGGGCAAGGCGGTCTTCCTGTCGAGGCTCAACGAGTGGGACGAGCGGCTGGCGAAAGTCTTCAACAGGGGCTTTTGGGACGGCTACTACCTGGGCAAGACTATCGCGGAGTGGAACGACTGTCACGGCTCGAAGGCAACGGAACGCAAAGTGTATTGCGGTCGGACTGTCCGTTACTATTCGAAGCTGCAGGTTGCCGAGTTCAAGATTGAAGCCTGCGAGCTGAACGTCGGCGACGACATTCTCGTGACGGGCCCGACGACAGGCGCGCTGAGGGCGACTGTCAGCGAGATTCGTTTCGACCTCAAGCCCGTCCAGACGGCTCTTCAGGGTCAGCACATCAGCATCCCCCTGCCGACGAAGGTCCGTCGCAACGACAAGCTCTTCATTATCCGAAGTCTGTCAGACGGTGATTCCTGTCAGGAATAACCGTGCTGAATCCGGACACATTTCATTTGTATTTTTTGTAATTCAGGCGTTCAATTCAGGCGTTAAAAACGTGCGTTGATTTTCAACGCCTTATGAAGTGTTAAAATCCCCGCGTGCGGCGTTGGCAATTTCCGCGTGCGGGGATTGCCATTTCCGCGTGCGGCGTTTGCCATTTCCGCGTGCGACGTTTTTCATCTCTGCACTCGGAGTTTGTAATTTCTTTGTGCGGCATTTGCAGACGTTGTACAAGCATTTGTAAAATTTGTAATTCGGCGTCTTCCGCTTTCTTTTGCCGTACCTTTGCCTTCGAATTCAAAATAACGGACAGCCGGCTGTCTCATTTTCAATTTTAACCCATTTCATCGAGAAAAATGAGACAAGATGTTCTGAAAAACGAGGTGGCAGCCCTCGAAGAAAAGCTGCAGGAAAACAGTGACGAACGACTCGGCGAGCTTACGGACGACTGCCGCCTGCTCGTCCTCAGCCACATGCCTCTGGCATACGCGATGGCTTGGAGGATGAAGGACTACGGCGTGAGCGTCAAGGACCTCAGGCAGGAAGGATGCCTCGGGCTCTGCGAAGCGGCTCTACGCTACGACGAAAGCGTCGGCTGCCGCTTTGCCACATACGCAAGCTACTGGTGCAGGAAGAAAATCTTCCTTGCCATCAGGCACCAAAATCCCTCTGAGGATTTGCAGGAAGAGACGTTGAGATTGCCGGAAGACGAGGACGATTCGTTCCGAACGGAACAGCGAAAGTGCATCGACGAAGCTCTGCAATGCCTCACCCAGCAGGAGCAGCAAATCATCAGGCTGTTCTACGGGCTCGAAGGCAACGAGTTGAGTATCACTGAGATATCTGCGGCACTCGGCCTCAGTAAAGCCAGAATCACCGCCCTCCATCAGCGATCTCTCCTTAGGCTCAAGGCAAAGCTCGGAAGGCGACCGTTCGCCGACAACCACATCGCATAGAACGAACAGAAACCAAGCAGGGCTGCCCGACAACTTCGGACATCCCCGCTTGTGTTATAAAACACCTCGTTTGGTCTCCTTCGGCACAGAACAGTTATGTTTTTCAATTTACACTCTTCATTTTGAATTTATAAATTTTGAATTTTCAATTATATGTCGTACCTTTGCATTTGAACAGACAGCAAAACAGCGTTGAACAAGAACGGAACAAGGAAACGACACCACTTCATGCGGCTTCTGGCAGGACTGCCTCTCAGCTTCCTCTACCTGCTGAGCGACATTGCCTATCCCCTCTTATATTATATAATAAGGTATAGGCGCCGACTCGTCAGGGAAAACCTTCGTTACGCCTTTCCGGAGAAGAGCCAGCAGGAACTGGTCGGCATCGAGAAGGCATTCTACCGCAACCTGTGCGACGTCTTCATCGAAGCGTTCAAGTGCCTCAACATCACAGACGAAGAGATGCGCCGCCGCGTGGAGATCCTGAACACCGAACTGCCGGAACGACTCGCCTCGGAAGGCAAAAACATCTTCATGCTGCTCGGACACATGGGGTGCTGGGAGTGGTATCAGGAAGTCGGAGAGCGCTATTCCAACCCTCGGAAGGGGGCGGAAATCTACAAGCACATTGAGAACCGCTACTTCTCGTCGCTCATGCACGAAATACGTAGCCGCTGGAACACAACACAGATTGAGATGAAGCAAACCGTGCGCACAATCCTGCAATGGAACGCCGAGGGCGAGCCCTTCCTCTGCGGCTTCATCAGCGACCAGAGGCCCGACACGAAGGTGAAGGACGTCGTCACCTTCCTCAACCAACAGACGTGGTACGCCCCAGGGGCGGAAGAGCTGGCGCGAAAAGTCAACGCCGAGCTCGTTTACCTCGATGCGGAAAAGACCTCACGAGGCCACTACAAGCTCACCTTCAAGGAGATAAAACCCAATGAAGAGGAAAGCCTCAGCCGCTACCCTCTCTCGCGCTGCTTCTGGCGCATGCTCGAGCAGAACATTTGCCGTCAGCCCGAGATATGGCTCTGGTCGCACAACCGCTGGTATAAGTTCGAGCTGACAAAATAGACCCGACGCACCATGGTTTCCATCATCGTACCTATATATAATGTAGAGGCATACCTGCGCCGGGCTCTCGACAGCATTCTCTCGCAGACACATAAAGAGTGGGAAGCCATCCTGGTTGACGACGGCAGCACAGACGGCAGCGGACGCATCGCCGAGGAATACGCGCAGAGCGACCACCGCTTCCGCGTCATTCATAAACCTAACGGCGGACAGTCCGAGGCGCGCAACGTGGGGATGCAGCACATGCGGGGTGAATACCTGCTTTTCCTCGATGCCGACGACTTTATGCATCCGCAGCTGATGGCCCTTTGCGTCGAGGCAATACTGCGAGACGGCTCGGACCTCGTGGCCTTCACCTACGACAGGAAGTACCGCACGATGGGGATGGTCAAGCATTTCCTGCGCCTCGACGACCCGAAGCCCCACTTCGAGTTCTACAAGGAGCCGCCCTACCTCGTGACAGACAACATCCTTGCCTACGCCACCGAATACTCCAAGCCCCGCGACATCGACCAGCGCTGGGCCATAAAGCATTGCCAGGCATGGCGTTGCATGTACAAGACGTATGCCGTGCGCGACGTCCGGTTCATCCCCGGCATCCTCTACGAGGACTTCCCGTGGTGGAGCGAAGTGTTGCTCCGCATCAAGCGCTGCACCATACTGAACCTGCCGCTCTACTTCTACTATCCCAACCCGGGGAGCGACATCCTGTCGGCCGACCAGGCACGCAAGACGGAAAGCCTCCGCAAGGGTATCGAGGCAGCAAAGAAGCTGTATGCCGATGCGCCGGCCGACAAGCGGAAGGCCTGGGAACACCATTTCCTGACTCCATTCGAGGAGAAACTCAAGAAGAAAGAAGCAAAGCAATAAGGCACATGGCATACGACATCTCGGTCATCATCCCCATTTACAACGTGGAGCGCTACCTGAGGCGAGCTCTGGACAGCCTGCTCTCACAGACGCACGGCAGCTGGGAGGCCATCCTCATCGACGACGGAAGCCCCGACGCCTGTGGCGACATCGCCGATGCCTATGCCGCTCGCGACGGGCGCTTCAAGGTCATCCACCAGGCAAACCGAGGCGTGTCGGCCGCCAGGAACATCGGCATGGAACAGGCCGCGGGACGCTACGTCCTATTCCTCGACCCTGATGACTTCTTCCATCCCCAGCTCATGGAACTGTGCGTTGCAGCAGCCGAAAAGGAGGACGCCGACATGGTCACCTTCACCTACCACCACTACTATCGCACGGCGAATAAGGTCCTGCATTTCCTGCACTTGCCGGAGAGCAAGCCGCGCTTCAGGAAGTACGGCGGGCTCGACAGTATCGAATACGTCACGACAGACAACATCTTTGACTACGCAACAGAATATTCCCACCCAAGCGACATCAGCCAGCGCTGGGCGGTGAAGCATTGCCAACCCTGCTTCAGGATGTACCGGACGTCGCTCGTCAGGAAGATTCCCTTTCTGGAAGGCATCCGCTTCGAGGACTTCCCGTGGTGGAGCGAAGTGCTCCTGCACGTCGGGCGCTGCACTATACTCCGTCTGCCCCTCTACTATTACTATCCCAACCCCAAGAGCTTCCTGCTCTCCTCCGACTCGGAAAAGCAGGCACGCCATCTGGCGATGAGCATCGAGGCCGCACGGAAGGTGTACGAGAATGCGCCCGATGAGAAGAGAAGACTCTGGGAGAAACGTTTCCTCGCTCCCTTCCAGCATTATCTGGAGAAGAAGAGACGTCAGACGGAAGGACATTCGTCCTGACTGTCAGAAAGATAGAAAGCTTTTGATGTAATACTTCGCGTAGTTGAATCGACGCACCATTTGATACCCTACCCCCTTTGGAAGCCCACAGAAGGCCTGAGATATCACCCTCTGCGATGCAACGTAAACCGACAAGTATTTGCGCGGATACCATCCCCTCGTGACAAGGAAATCGGCATCTTCCTCCGTGAGTTCCGTCCCAAAAGCCTCGCGATGGATAATCCTCACCACACGCATCTTTTCGCTGCTTTCAACCCCTCTGGTCGCGGCTTGCGTTGAAATGCCTCCCATCACGAAAGTTGCGAAGCAGTAATCCACGAAGCAACCCCTGTGGCCTGCCGCCACCAGACGCAGCGTCAGGTCGTAATCCGCTACAATCCGATACGCCTGATTGTAGCCGCCCACTTCCAAAAGCGCACGCCTGCGATACAGCATCGAGGGGTGAGGGATGACGCTTGTGACGAAAAGCTTATGCAGGCGACGTTGCGGATGGTGGTAGTGGGTGAAGCGCGTATGCGGTCCCTTGGGAAGGACAGGGGCAAACGTGAAGTCGCATCCGCTCTTTTCAAGCATTTCCAGCGAGAGCGCAAGCCCGTCTGCACGATGGTAATAGTCGTCGGAATTGAGGAAGATAACGTATTTCCCGCGCGCCAAAGCAATACCGCGATTCATCGCCTCATAAATGCCGGAGTCGGCCTTGCTCAGGATGCGGATGTCGTGAGACTTGTTGTCGTACGACCTCAGGAAGTCGAGTGTCCCGTCGGATGATGCGCCGTCCACGATGAGATGCTCTAGGGCAACTCCCTTCTGCTGCTGGACGGAGTCGAGGCTTTTGGTGAAAAGCTCCATTCTGCCGTCTTTCAAGGGGTTGAAACATACGGTGACGACCGTCACCTCTGGCAGAAGTGTGTTGCCTGGCAGCAGCTTCTCAATGAGCTCGCCTTGACACGCGTCTGGAGATGGTATGTTAGAGGACATTCTGGAATCTATCAGGAATCTTGACAACAATCCTCAACTCGAACATGGCGGGTTTGTTGAGGGCGTACGGCGGCCGGCACCATGTCTGGCATGTCCTGGCCAAGCGCGTCCAGCGGTCAAAGCAGCGCGCCTTCTTCTCCGTAGCATACCGGATGGTGCGGCTGCGCTTGTAGATGTGGTTCTTCCAGCCCTGAGCCACGCGGTCCGCGTCGCCCAGCCTCTCCTCCAATATCTTGCTGTCGGCATAGCCAAAGTGCAGGAGATAGAGGTCCTTGGCAATGTGGAAATTATGCCCCTTGACGCGATGGAAACCGCTCCCCCATCGGCACGGCTGCGCTATGATAGAGGGCTTCGTATATCGCGTGCCAATCTGCGCGAAGTGTCGCTGCGAGAGGAACGTCGCGTCCAGAGAAAGGTCGCCCTCCTCGCCCAGCTTCTGCCCGAAGTCAAGGCCGAGGGGAGAGAGGCAGACGTCGATGTCCTGCCGCGACAAGAAGTCGCGAAGCCCGACGCCATGCTTGGGATCGACCACTATGTACTCGTCGGCATCCACACCTATCACGAGGTCGTAGCCTTTCGAAAAGAGCTCGGCAGCCCGCTCGGACAAGAACTTCATGCGCCCTTTCTCAGCCGCCACCACCTGCGTGCCAATCTTGGGATGCACGAATGCGTTCGCACCCCTACAGAAATCAGCAACGGGCTGATCCTCCCCGTCGTAGTAAATGTATAGGTTCTCCTTGCCCAGTTCGCTCCCATAGTACTCCACCCACTTTCGTAGGAAAAAGTCATCGTTGCGAACCATAGTGAGTGCTGCTATGCGTTTCATCATATTATGTACGATGCACAAAGGTACGAAAAAGTTAATAGTAAAGAGTAAAGAGTTGCGAGTTTTTTTCCTTTTTGGGTCGAAATGTCCTATAATTATGAATAATGAAATGCGAATAATGAATTAAACGTTGTATCTTTGCAGCGGAAAACGTTTGTTTAGCTATGGGATTGAGAACTTATTTCAGACAAAAGAGAAGGAAATGGCTGATGAAAATGTTGCCGGAGCTTGGCGGCCTGATTGAGCAGGGAGCATACTACTTCAACGACTCCAAGTCCTGCCACCTCTCGCCAAAGTGCAAGATATATCCGCCGTATCATCTCTACTACTGCCGGGTGGGCGACTATACATATATCTCAATGAATGCGAGGATATCTATGGCAGAGATTGGCAAGTTCTGTTCCATCGGCCCAGGCTTCGTATGCGGGCACGGCGTGCATCCCACCGACGGAGTCAGCACCTCGCCAATGTTCTATTCTACCATGAAGCAGAACGGCACGACACTTTCCCATAAGAACAAGATACGGGAGCGCGAACGCATCCATATCGGCAACGATGTGTTCATCGGCATGGGCGTGACGGTGCTCGACGGCGTAAGGATTGGCGATGGAGCCATCATCGGTGCCGGAGCCGTGGTGTCGAAGGACATACCGCCATACGCCATTGCCGTGGGCTGCCCCATTCGCATCGTCCGCTACCGTTTCGACGAGGAGACTATCCGACAGTTCCTCGACCTCAAGTGGTGGGATAAGGACGAAGATTGCCTGAGGCTTGTGGAGAAACATTTTCTCGACCCGGCAGAATTCCTTAAGGCCGCACGCGGGGTTTCAAACGCCGCACGCGGGGATGACCAACGCCGCACGCGGGGATGACCAACGCCGCACGCGGGGAGTACGACTGCCCACTACGGCAGCTCCGGACTCTGACCGGGGAGACGGTGAGAATACAAGCGGTCCCGGTCGATGTGAAGGAAAAGGAGGTTGATCAGCTTTAGCAGATTGTGGACAAAGAAACGTAGCAATCCTCCCTGCTTTCGGATTTGGGAGAGGTAGATGTGATCGGCTGTGTTTTCATATTGGTCGTATCGCTCCATGACGGGCCTCAACCAGTCGGGAATGATTTCACGACGGATGCGCTGACACTCTTCCCAACCTGCCCCACGCTGACTGCTCACGCCTGTCATGTCGTAACTGCAGATGATTGTATCCACGCGCTGAAACGTTGCCCCTGCAAACAGCATTTCCATCCATCGTGCATAGTCGGCACATACTGCGTAACTTAAATCAAAGCCCTTCTCCTGCAAAGCTGAGGTGCGAACAAACATGGCTTGATGGCAGATGTTATGGTAATAGAAAATAGATAAGTCAAGAGGGCACGGCATACTGCAAAGCACACGCCTTTCGGGATAAACCTTGTACCAGTCGCCATAGATGACGTCGGCCGTGAGAGGACTTGCAAAAACCCGGCTGAGCGTATCGTCAGAGAAATACGTGTCACCCGAGTTCATACACGAAACGTATTGTCCGCTGGCGTGACGAGTGCCCTTATTGATGGCATCGTATATGCCCTTGTCTGGCTCGGAGCACCAATAAGCAAACAATGCCTTATTGGCTTCAATGAGTTCGCGGCTGCCGTCGGTGCTGCCACCATCAATGACAAGCCATTCATAGTCGCTGAAGTTCTGAGCCTTGACCGATGCAATCGTGCGGGCCAGTCCCTCGCGGTTGTTATAATTGATAGTAATGATGGAAAGCCTTACCATAATACTTAATTCATAATTCCCAACTCGTGATTCCTCATTGAGAGTGACAGGACACTCTTCATTCTTCCCTCTTGATTCTACATTCCTATCTGTATCTCATCCCTTTCCAAAGCTTTAGCAGAGGGAACTTTATGCTGGAGAAACCTTTTCCTTTATATAGACGCTCCATGTCGCGCGGGTAGAGCTTGCGCCCCTGCCGATATAATTGCCAGAGGGCAAATTGCTCCCAGAGGCTCTTTCCTTTCAGCGAGAGATGCCCGATGAAATCCTGTGCGATGTCGGGGCAGACATTACTGGCGCTGCAACTGTCCTGATTGTAAATCATAGCGGGACGTGTTGTCGTCCAAATGCGTGCCGTACGCATGATGCCAAAGAGGCTTTCGGCGTCCTCGTAGCGACGCAAGTCCTCGCGGAACGGATGCTGGAGGAGTAGGCTGCGCAGTATGATGCAAGAACCGGCCACAGGCATGAAACGGCCTGTACACCACGCCCGGAAGTTGTTGCTGAGAACGCCTTCGCGGTACTTTTTGTAGTATGGAGTGAGCTGCCCGTTGCTGCGGAGCTGATGCTGGCCACAGAAGAAATGGCAGTCGGGATGCTCGTGAATCAGTTTTGCAAAGTGCTCAAGGATGCCGGGCACAAGCTCATCGTCGGCATCAAGTATCATCACCCAGCGCCCTCTGGCATTGCGGACGCCCACATTTCTTGCAGAAGCGGGACCGCCATTTGTCTTCGTAAAGTACCGGATGCGTTCAGAGACGATTTTCTTTGCTTGCGTAAGGC